>ENA-OQVM01000574-OQVM01000574.1-marine-metagenome-genome-assembly--contig:-NODE-574-length-56468-cov-55.397954_pt1 | contig 56468 bp, 61 predicted proteins | sample MGYA00237776_ERZ505498 | MGnify/ENA primary metagenome ERZ505498 (study PRJEB26159, sample SAMN06265151) | marine metagenome | isolation source: Helgoland LTER site | place: Germany:Helgoland, sampling...
GCGTACGACATTGATCGAAAAAATTAAGAAATATCAGCTTCAAGAAGTGAGTTAACATTGACGTAATCTCGTCTATGCTCATTAGAAGTGTTTTGTTTTTATATAAATACTGTTTAAAAAACATAAACTTAGTATAGTTTAATGTTTATGGCACTAAAATTGCATTTAAATTTGTGAATAGTTTTAAAGCCTTTTGGCAAACCACAAATGGAAGCAATGATGGCCAACACCAATCCAACAGTCGCATTACTAGATAGCCAAGACACCGGTCTAGACATGCTCGCCGAAATGGCAAGCAGTGCGGGCATGGTGGCCTTACCAGCTCATGACTTGAATGAGCTGGACGTGTTATTTGGTCGGGGTCAAATCGACCTATTGGTCATTAACGCGGCTAGTTTACAAGTACCATTGGCGAGTATTTTTCAACACTTAGCCGCCTCTTTACACCGCGTCAGTGTGCTGGTTTTGGTTGAGGCGAATGACGTGGCTATGGCTGTTGAGGCGATGGCTTTAGGTGCCAAAAATGTCCTTCCCCTGCCCATTGAGCCTGGTCGTTTTAAACGCTATCTAGGCCAATTACTTGCGCGTCAGCCTGACGGGTTTATTTGTCGAGACGTGCGCAGTCAGCAGCTTTTAGCGCTCTCTGAACGGGTAGCACAAACGGATGTGACGGTGCTTATTGGGGGTGAATCTGGTGCCGGTAAAGAAGTCTTAGCCAAGCACATTCACCAAGCGTCACCTCGATCTAAAGGCGAATTTGTAGCAGTGAACTGCGCTTCGATCCCAGAAACCATGCTAGAAGACATGCTTTTTGGTCACGAGAAGGGGTCTTTTACTGGCGCCCATCAACGTTATTTAGGTTTATTTGAACAGGCCCAAGGTGGCACCTTGTTCTTAGATGAAGTGGGTGAGTTACCCTTTTCCTTGCAAGCAAAGCTTTTACGAGTGGTACAAGAAAAAGAACTCAAGCGTTTAGGTGGCACAGAAGTCATCAAGCTAGATGCACGCATTATTGCAGCCACCAACCGTGATTTACAAAAAGAAGTCTTAGAAAAGCGTTTCAGAGAAGACCTCTATTATCGCTTAAACGTGTTCCCTTTGAAGTTACTACCCCTTAAAGAGCGGGCGCAGGATATTCTACCGATAGCTCAGTTCTTATTGCAACGTCACCGTGGCTCTATGGGTGCCATGGCAGTCAATGCTCAGTTTGATGCGCCTGCATTAGGTTTTTTACAATCTTATTCGTGGCCAGGTAATGTGCGAGAGCTAGAAAATGTGGTGCAGCGTGCCTTAGTGCTTGCTGTTGGTGGCACCATCGGCCTAGAGCATTTACTCGTTGATGGTGGACTTGATGATTTTATGGAACAGATCCCTAATCTTGGGCTAGTACAGAATGTGAGTTCCCTACCACAAATGGCCGAGCAAGAGCATTACCAAACGTATCAAGCAACCGGCACAGATGGCGGCTTTGTTGGGCAAGACCTCGATAATCGAGGTTTGTCTGACGTGGCCCGCGACAGTGAACAAAAGATGATCTTAATCACCTTAGACCGACTCAATGGTAGCCGCAAAGACGCTGCTATTGAACTGGGCATTAGCCCCCGAACCCTTCGTTATAAGCTTGCTAAGATGAAAGATCTTGGTATGGCCATCCCTAGTTAAAGAGTAATAAATTATGAATGTAAATAGTGCAAACTCAATGCAGGGCATGATCAATCAAATGCGCATCATGGCCAGCCAATCACAAACACAAGCGCCAGGTCTTAACGGTGTCAATCAAACTGAAGGCGCTTCTAGCTTTGGTGAAGCTTTATCTTCAAGCCTTAAGTCGGTGAATGAAACCCAAATGACGGCCAAAAATATGGCCGAAGCTTATGACCGTGGAGCCGACATTCCTCTAGCAGACGTCATGTTAAGCATGCAGAAGTCATCCATGGCCTACCAAGCGACCTTGCAAGTAAGAAACAAAGTGTTGTCGGCCTATCAAGACATTATGAAGATGCCCGTTTAAGCCCCCAATAATAACCATAACGACTAAGTTTTAGGAAAACCCCATGGCAGAGACAACGATGAATCAAACAGCATTACCAGCGGGTATAGAGACTCCAGAGCAGACTGTGCCACAAGGCATATGGTCTGAATTTTTGGCACAGCCTGCCGTAAGACGCACCTTACCCTTAGCCGTGACAGTATTCGCTTTATTGGTGATGGTGATGGTGTACATGTCATTAAATAAGGCTAGTTATCGGCCTTTATTTCCAGGCATGAGTGGTGTGGATCAGGCCGCAGCCTTTGAAAGTTTGCAAAAAGCCGGTATGGCCGTTGAAATTGATGCCGCCACAGGTTCGGTGAGCGTGCCCACTGATCTATACCATCAGGCGAAAATGGTCTTAGCGAGCCAAGGTATTCCAGCCACATCGACAGATGGATTTGCCATGATTCGTGACCAACAATCCATGGGTACAAGCCAGTTTATTGAACAAAAACGCTATCAATTAGCCATTGAAGAAGAACTAGGCAATTCAATTAGTAGCATTCAGGCAGTGCAGACGGCGCGGGTGCATCTTGCGGTGCCTAAGCAATCTGTGTTTGTGCGTAACCGAGTGGAGCCCACTGCATCGGTGATCTTAACCCTTGCCCAAGGGCGCCGATTATCCGAATCTCAAGCCCAGGCTGTAGTGCATATGGTCGCATCTAGTGTGCCTTACTTAGAAGCTGCCAACGTTTCTGTGGTCGATCAGTTTGGTAATTTGTTGGCCAATGATCAAGATTTAAGTGGCCTAGGCATGAGTGATAAGCAGCTTAGTTATCGCAACAAATTAGAAAAAATGTACCAACAACGGATTCAATCTTTGTTAGGCCCATTGGTTGGCGCCAATAAGTTACGCGCAGAAGTGAATGCTGACATGGACTTTACGGTGCAGGAAATGACACAGGAAAATTATAATCCTGACACCATCGCCATCCGAAGTGAGCAGTTAAGTCAATCAGGCAGCCAGAAGACAGGGATTGAGGGTGAAGGTGTTCCCGGGGCTTTGTCTAATGAACCCCCCCAAGATCCTGTGATGCAAGAGAACCAAAATAACACCATTGATTTAGGTAATACACCTGGCGAAAAGGAAGTTGCGGGTCCCCTTAATCGCACTCGAAATTACGAAATTGATCGCACTATTCAACACACGAAACTGGCCACAGGAGAGCTAAAGCGCCTGAGCATCTCAGTTGTCATTGACGAGCCTCTGGTGACCAACGATGAGGGAGAGCAAGTGCGTCAGCCACTGACAGCTGATCAGGTTGAACGTTTTCAAAGCCTAGTTAAAACTGCAGTCGGCTTTGATGATCAGCGTGGCGATAATGTGACTGTGCTGGGTATGGCTTTTCAGATTGAGGCGATTATTCCAGAAACGCCTTTATGGGAACAAAACTGGGCGCAGAATTTGGTGCGCCAATTATTGATTGCTATACTGGCGTTGGTGTTTATTTTAGTTGTGCTTAGGCCAGCCATTAAACGTCTTGTGACCACTGAAGTTGCCGCAGAGGCCTCTGATGAAGCTATTGAGTTGGGCCCAGATGGCCAACCTATGGTTAAGGTGTCAGAGGGAGACATGATTGATGGGGAAACCTTAGAAGACATGAAAGCAAGAATGCGGCCAAAGAAATCTTCCGTATCCATGGATATGTTGGATACGGCCAACAGTTATGATGATAAAGTCGCGCTCATGCGTATGTTAGTCACCGAAGACTCCAAGCGAGTTGCTGGGGTCATGAGTAATTGGGTAAAGCAAGACCTTTAAGGTTTGCTAGAATACTTGCGACAGTAAGTTAAAGACGAGAAAGCACTATGGCTGATAAGAAAAAACTAGAACCCGATGTCGACCTAAAAAAGGAAGACGAGTTTCAGGCATTAACCAAAACTCAAAAGACGGCCATTATCATGATGGTTTTGGGGGAGGAAGAGGCGGCCAATGTTGTTGGTCACCTGCCCCCAAGAGAGGTGCAGCATTTAGGGGCTGCCATGGTTTCTGTAGCTAACGTGTCCCAAGGAGCGGTGGACATGGTGCTGGACGAATTTGTTCTGACTATGAAGCAACAAACCAATCTGTCTATGGGCACCAGCGATTATGTGCAGCGAGTGTTTAATAAAGCCCTGGGCGAAGATAAAGCATCGAGCGTCCTTAATCGAATTATTCCAACGCGCGCAAGTAACGGTTTAGACATTTTGAACTGGATGGATGCTCGCTCTATCGCAGAAATGATTCGTGGAGAACACCCCCAAATTATTTCTATTATTGTGTCTTTTTTAGAGCATGAAATAGCGGCAGACGTATTACATTATTTACCCGAAGATCTACGCGCAGACATTATTATGCGGGTGGCACAGCTAGAGACGATCCAGCCAGAAGCGTTAGAAGAACTAGAAACCATCATGCAAAAACAGTTTACCAGCAACTCTGCGGTGAAATCGTCTAATGTCGGTGGGGTAAACCAAGCAGCTAAGATAATGAACTTTACCAAGTCTGATATGGAGACCCAAATTATGGGTAACCTAATGGAACGTGATGAAGACCTCACAGGTCGTATTCAAGATAACATGTTTGTGTTTGACAACCTTTCAGGTGTGGATGCGAGAAGTATTCAGGTGCTCATTCGCAACATTGAAACCGATCTGCTGATGGTGGCATTAAAAGGAGCAGATGATCTGGTTAAAGATACGTTTTTAGAGAATATGTCTAAACGTGCGGGTGTCCTCTTTCTTGATGACATGGAGGCTAAAGGTCCCATGCGTATTAGTGAAGTGGAAGAAGCTCAAAAAGATATTCTACGCACAGCCCGCCGATTGTCTGATGCGGGAGAGATGATGCTAGGTGGTGGAGCTGACTTTGTCTGATAATGTGATCAAACATGATTTTACGGGGGATTACCAAACCTTCGAAACGTCTTTGTCTGGGCTTGACGTTGAATTCTCGCCGTTTTTCTCTCTTACATCTCAAACGGAAGCAGCGTCTAAAGAGGGTTTCTCTGCGGCTGAAGTTTCTGTTGTGAGCCAAGCCCAAGCAAAACACGAAGATTGGAAGGTATTTACTGTGCCCCATGAGGATGTCAACTTTGCTGCTGCATCGGATACCACGGAAGAGGGCGCATTGCTAACAGCAACAAATGGTGTTGAAGTTGACACTATTGAGACCCCAGATACCGCCAGTCACGATGAAGGCTATGAGCAAGGTTACCAAGAAGGCTATGATCAAGGTTTTGCATTGGGTCAAACTGAGGGTGAGCTGAAGGGTATTGAAACGGGCCAGCAACAAGTTGAGGTGCTAGAGCAACAGCGCAATAAAGACATGCAAGTGGCTTTAGGGCACCTATCACAATTGACCAATACCTTATCTGATGAATTGTTACAGCCGATGCAAACTTTAGCTGTGCACTTAGCTAAAGAGTTAGTGCGTGGTGAGCTAAGTTTATCCTCACAGGCCATAGAAAGGTTAATTATGCTGAGTATGGAGCAGCTTCAGAGCACCCAGTCTACTATTCAGGTGCATATGAATCCCCTTGAGTTTGAGCGTTTACAACAGCATAAAGGTTTGCCAGAACAATTGGTGTTGCAACCCAGTAATGATGTGTCTATGGGCAGTATAAAGGTAGAGCATGCAGACAGTTGGGTCGAAGATTTGATGGAAGACCGCTTAGCACAAATTTCCCAGCAAGCGTTTGGATTTATTGATGAAAAATTGATTGAACCGCTTCAAATGTTGGACGACAAGCCATTACCAAAACCAGAAGTAGAGCTAGAATCAACATTAGAATTAGAAGCTGAAACGGAAATGGAAACGGAAACGGAAACGGAAACGGAAACTCAAGCTGATATAGTTGCCTCAGAGGATAAGGGTTTAGAGAATGACTCGCCAGATCAAGCTTTGGCAACTGAACAAGACCTCAAGCTAGAGTTAGACACAGACACAGGCACAGACACAGACACAGACACAGACACAGACACAGATACAGACACAGATACAGACACAGATACAGACACAGACACAGATACAGATACAGATACAGATACAGATACAGATACAGATACAGATACAGTAGCAGTTACGGATACAGATATCGCAGCAGAATTAGATTCAAAGGTGGCGTCTGCAAATAAGATGGAATCTGAGCTTGAACTGCATGCGACACCCGATTCAGAGTTAGAAACGGCTCAAGCGGTTGAATTAGAACCCGAACCCAAACCAGAAGTAGAGCTAGAATCAACATTAGAATTAGAAGCTGAGGCTGAAGCTGAAACTCAAGCTCAAGCTGAAATAGTCGCCCCAGAGGATGAAGGTGTAAAGAATAAGTCGCCAGATGAAACTGTGGCAACTGAACAAGACCTCAAGCTAGAGTCAGACACAGACACAGACACAGATGTAAATACAGAGCCCAATGATGTAATTAATGAAGGGCAGTCTGAAAACGATCAAGGTACGTCTACTCATGACTAATTTAGCTGATAAATTATCACAAAGCCTTAGCCAAATTCAGGTCCAGCGCGCAAGTTCGCAAGGTGTATTAACGCGGGTGGTGGGCTTAACCCTAGAAGCCACGGGTGTGAATGCCCCAGTGGGTTCTTATTGTGACATTATCAGCCCCAGTGGATCCACATTAGTGGCAGAAGTAGTCGGTTTTGGTGATGGAAAATTACTCTTAATGCCGTTTGGGAGCGTGCAAGGCATTGCTGCTGGTTTTAAGGTGAAACCGCAATCACAAACCCAAAGTACGGCCATGAGTCGGTCTATGCTCGGACGCGTTTTAGACGGCATGGGCCAGCCACTCGATGGTGGCCCTGACATTGTGGCAGAAGAGCACCGCAGTATTTTGGGGCAATCTATTAATCCCCTGAAGCGGCGACCTATTGACCAAGCCTTAGATGTGGGCGTGCGCAGTATTAATGCATTACTTACTGTGGGTTGTGGCCAAAGACTCGGTTTGATGGCAGGTTCAGGTGTTGGTAAAAGTGTCCTCATGGGTATGATGACCCGTTTTACCCAAGCTGAAGTGATCGTTATCGGACTCATTGGTGAGCGGGGAAGAGAAGTTCAAGAATTTGTGCTCGATTCCCTGGGAGAAGCCGGGCTTGCTCGTTCTGTGGTCGTTGCAGCTCCTGGAGACACGTCTCCAGTCACACGCTTACATGCGGCTAGATTGGCCACCACCATCGCCGAGTTTTTTAGGGATCAAGGCAAATCTGTTTTGCTACTTATGGATTCTATTTCTCGTGTGGCCCAAGCCCAACGAGAAATTGGCTTGGCCATTGGCGAACCACCTACAACCAAAGGCTACCCTCCCTCAGTGTTTACCCTCATTCCAAACTTAATGGAGCGAGCAGGCAATGGCCATGAAGATGGGCAAGGTGCCATCACGGCTTTTTATACGGTGTTGGCAGAAGGTGATGATCAACAAGATCCCGTTGTTGATGCGGCTCGCTCTGTCCTTGATGGCCATATTGTCTTGAGCCGTGAGTTAGCTGGAGCGGGTCATTACCCAGCCATAGATATTAATCAGTCCATCAGTCGTTTAGCGCCAACTTTGCAAGGTTTAGGCCAGAAGCAGGCAGGGCAGCAACTCCGCCAGTGGTTAAATAGCTATGCAGAGAACAAAGATTTAATCACTGTGGGGGCTTATCAAGCAGGTAAAAATATGGTTTTAGACCAAGCCTTAGATAAAAAATTAAACATGGATCGATTCTTGCAACAAGGAATGCATGACTCGTGTGATATGGCAACCAGCTTGGATCATTTGCAAATCCTCGCACAACCGCCACAACACGAATTTCAGCAATCAGAAACGCTGCAGGCTATGCCCTAACTTTAGTTTAGTGCTGCGTCAGCAGCAATAAGTGGAGTAGGACTATGGCTATCAGCAAAATCGATCGTTTTACCAATTTGGGTAAAATACAGCATCAACAATACCAGCAAGCGTTAGAAAGTGAGCAAAAAGTTAGTCAGTTGATTGACAGTATCGATTCTTCAGTGGCGCAAATACGCCAATACCAACTGGACTATCAACAAGACTTGATCACGCTCCAGCAAGGTGCTAGTACCAATGAGAAACTCGTTAGAACACGCAAGTTTTTGCAGCAACTAATGCAAATGGAAGTTGATCAGTTGCGCCAGCGACAAGATTTAGATGAAAGGTTACAACAAGCCAAAGCTGTGAGCTTACAGAAATTACAAAAGGCTCGAATGAGTGAGAAGGTAACAGAAAAGGCTCACGTAGAGCAGCTGGCGGCTAACAAAGCCTTAGATGCAAAACAGATGGATGCCATTGCCACACAAATGTATAATCGGCGTTAATTTAGTCGTATTGGAGCGATTCTTGCATAGTATTGTGTACAATAACGATGAATAGACCGTTTTTAGCTATTCTGACGAATAACTGACACTAGTGCAGGCTAAATTATTATGGCTCAAATAGATTTGCTAAATATACTCAAAGCAACCAACACCCCTAGTAACAAGGGTGTAGGGCCTAATGTGGCAACAAATCCAGCTGGGGCTGGCAAGTTTGAGCAAATATTAAGCGGCCAGAAAGAGGGGGCTGTCTCGGCAACACCCTTAGGCAATTCTATGCCAGCCGGCAAGGGCTTGCCGACTGCAGGTCTTTCGAAGTTGCAACAAGCGCAGACTTCTCAACAGCTGTTTGCCACCATTGCCCCTGCGCAGCAATCACAAATTGATGACTTGAGTTTTATGACTCATTTACAACCCTTGGTTGATATGCCACAGGTGCTCAAATCTGGATCTTTAACTGCATTACCTCAGCTTACGGATACAAAAATAAGTTTTTCTGATCAGCAACTTCAAGATTTAGCGGTTCAGCTAGGTGTAGATCCAGCAGTAGCTAAACTCGTTTTACAAAGCACGATTAAGCCTCAAGACACTGGGGACCTTGCTAATGCTCAAGTTAGTTCCACCTTGGGGATGGGTTTTAAACCAGGTCAAGTTCAAACGGCTTCTCCAATACTTGCACTCGAAGGTGCATCAGACACTATTACAACAAATGTGGTGTTGCCAGCTATGGCAAAAACTGTGCTGCAACCTTCAGCCTCAGGTCAAGTTCAGCGACAGGTTCAGGTTCCGCCACAGATTCAGGTTCAGGCACAAGGTCAGGTTAAGGCACAAGGTCAGGTTCAGCCACAAGTTCAGGTTCAGCCACAAATTCAGGCTCAGCCACAGGTTCAGGTTCAGGCTCAGTCACAGGTTCAGGCTCAGCCGCAAGTTCAAGTTCAGGTTCAGCCACAAGCTCAGGTTCAGCCACAAGTTCAGGTTCAGCCACAGGTTCAGGCTCAGCCGCAAGTTCAAGTTCAGGTTCAGCCACAAGCTCAGATTCAGTCACAAGTTCAGCCGCAGGTTCAGTCACAGGTTGAGGGTCGGCCACAGGTTCAGGGCCAGTCACAGGTTCAGGTTCAGCCACAAGTTCAAGTTCAGTCTGACTTTGCTGCGCAGGCTAAGACACCCGTTGTTGATGCATTAAAGGCTTTGCCACTCAATGATAAAGATGTCATTAAAGTACGCAACCAAACGATTACTGCAACGGCTAATAATAAGGTCAGCAGTTCTAACTCATCTGGAGTGACCCCTTCATTTGTGTCTGCCGCGCCACAAATGGCGACGCAGTCTTTTTTTCAGCAGCGCCAATCAAAGGCAGTTAGCCCACAAACTGAAATAAAAACAGGGCTAGCTAACACAATTAATAAAGCACTCACACAGGCAAAAGGTAAATTAGCCTCGACTGCAGGCAATAGTGCAAGCGCTACTAGCAGTGCTGCCAGTGTGACTTCAACCTATGCTAGCATCACACTTGCGCCTTCACTGGTGCAGAAGTTAGACCAATTTACAGGCCTTCCTTCACCGGTTGCCAGTTCTATGAATGCGCTGGAATCAAATACCTTAGGCAGTTACACTGGGGCCAACTTTAAGGCAGCGGCTCCTTTGACTAGTTTGTCGACGATGACAACTGTGGCTGCAGCCCCAGCGATCGATGCACCTACCATGGATATAGGTCAGCGTTTTACCAACCTCATGCAAGGTGATAGTTCTGCCCAAATGGGTGCACGCCAAATGCAAGACCAAATAGGCCAGCAGTTGCAACGGATGGTGAAAGAAGGACGTTGGCAAGCCAATTTATCGCTCAATCCAGCCCGCTTGGGGCAAGTAAATATTAGTTTGGTGATGGAAGATGGGGTCCTAAAGACCCAGCTTCTAAGCAGTAATCCAGGCGTTCGTGAGCTGCTTGAATCAAGTTTGCCCAAATTGAGAGATCAACTTGTAGGCAGTGGTTTACAGTTAGCAGATGTCTCTGTGGGCGCAGATAGTGGCGGACACCAACAAACTCGGGGTGAGCAACCCGATTGGCAATTAAGCCAAACGGTAAAAAATACCAGTGAAGAACAAATTCCAATGGCAGCGAGTCATCACAGCAATCATGATGGTGATGTAGACACCTTTGCCTAGCCAATAAAGGCTAGATAATCCATAATTGAGAAGTAAATAAGGAAGGCTAACCATGGCAGACGAAGAAGAAGTAGAAGTTGTAGAAGAGAAAAAAGGTGGACTAGTTAAAATTTTGCTGTTTGTGACTATCGCGCTGTTACTGATTATTATTAGTGTCGGGGCTACCTTGTTTCTTTCAGGCTTTTTTGATCCAAAACCAGTAGTCGTTGATGAAGAGGGTAATTTGGTCACCCAAGATATCGATGGGGAAGATGCTGAGGAAGAAGAAGTTGATCCAAATGCTCCCAAACCTCTAATCAAAATGTCCAAAGAAACGCCTGAAGGTCAAAAATTTGACCAACTCTATAATGAATTAGACAGAGGCTTTACCATTAATTTGGCAGGCAGCAAAAAATTCGTTCAATTCAGTATGGGTTTTATGACCCATTATGATCAACGTATTGTGGACTTCGTTTATAAACATGAGATGGCGATTCGTTCGGCGATCATTATGGAAGTCTCTTCACACCAGCAAGACCAGTTAGTCACAGTGGCTGATAAACAAAAACTAGCCGATAGTCTTAAAACTCGAATGAACCAGGTGTTAACTGGTTATGAAGACTTTGGTGGTATCGAAGAAGTGTTCTTTACAGAGTTTGTAATTCAGTAATCTAGGAGTCTTGGCAGTATGAGTGACAGTGAACTACTCTCAGAAGAAGAAATTCTAGCTTTAGTTGAAATGGGTGAAAAGGAAGGTGTGGAAGCCTATAACCTAGTCCCAGATGCTGAAGATTATGATATTTCCAGTGAAGACAGTAGTTTAACGTCTCACTTGGGCTCGTTAGATATGATTAATGAGCGTTTTGCTCGCTTGCTGCGCACCAGCTTAAAAAGTCTATTGCGCTATCAGCCAAAAATTGAAGCTCAGCAGGTAGATGTGCAACGTTTTGCGACTCATATGGACAGCCTGGCCACGCCCATTTCATTGAATGTGGTGAAGATTCCACCCTTGCGTGGGTCAATGTTGATTATTATCGATCCACAACTGATTTTCAATTCCCTTGACAGCTTCTTTGGTGGTTCAGGGTCTCACACAGAAATATCGGGTATCAGAGATTTTACACCGACAGAATACCGCATCATCCAGATGATCTTGCAACGTGTGTTTCAAGATATGAAAACGGCCTGGGCTCCCCTTCAATCAGTGGCTTTTGAGTTTGTTAGCTCAGAAGTAAACCCACAGTTCACCAGTATCGTAGAAGATAATGATTTGGTGATCGTCAATAAATTTAATATTGATATGGCCCACGATATTAATGGCAGCATCGAAATTATTTACCCATATGCATCCATGAAACCGATTCGTGATTTATTACGTAATCAGGTGATGGGTGACAGTGATATTGATGATGAGCGAATTTGGAATAACTACCTTAAGATCGCTATTGAGGAGGTTGACTTAGACGTCAGGTCTGATCTAGCTAACCCTCAAATTAGCTTGTTAGAATTACGCAACCTTAAAGTGGGTGACGTGATTCCTATTAAAATGCCCGAAATAGTTACAGTAACATCTAAAGGGATTCCCCTATTCAATGGCGTGTATGGTAGTTCGAATGGCCATGCAGCGGTAAAAATTATGGGAGAAGTGACATTAGATGATTATGAAGTGGACTTATGGGACTAAAATGTCTCTAATACAAGATAAATAGAGGAAGTGCTTGTGAGCGAAGAAGAAACAGCCCCCGCGGCCTTATCCACCTTTGAGGATGAGCTAGACCTAGACATATTAGAAAATATTCCCGTAGTTTTGTCTGCGGAAGTAGGTCGATCGTCACTTAAAATCAAAGATTTGTTACGCTTGAGTGAAGGAAGTGTGGTCGAATTCGATCGCCTTGCTGGAGAAGCCATCGATGTTTGCGTTAACAACACCATTATTGCCAAGGGTGAAGTTGTGGTGGTGAACGAACGTTATGGTATCCGTTTAACTCAGGTGCTCGAAGCTGCTGACCGCATCCGTAAAATTTAAGGCCTGTTTATGCTAGGGGATACCCAATTGTTGTTGCAGTCTATTGGCAGCTTATTGCTGGTGTTGGCGATTTTACTGGTGATGGTATTTGCGGCACGATGGTTTATGCAACGGCGGCCTCAGGGTGGGCGTCGGCTTAGATTCGTAGAAGCCATGGCCCTAGGTAGCCGCGATAAATTGCTCCTGATAGAGGTCGACGGTAAGTCACTTTTGTTGGGAGTGACTGCTCAAAATATTCGTTTACTGGCTGATCTTGGAGCGGTGGAAGCATTACCCAAACCTTTAGACCCGCAAGAAGAACCCCCATCAAAAACACTTCAAACAGGTTTATCTCAACAGTTTTCTCAATTACTAGGTCGATACACCCAAACTGCCAAACATAAGGACACCCTATGAGTATTAGGCAGGTCATGAGCTGGTTGCCTTTAGTGAGCATGTTTTTATTAGTCTCTGTCGCACCTCAAGTGAGTGCAGGTGATGCCATTTTGCCCGGTATCATTGTTGAAACGAATGCAGAAGGCCAGCAAGAATACAGTTTAACGCTCCAAATTTTAGCGTTAATGTCATTGCTTACAGTGTTGCCAGCATTATTGTTAATGATGACTTCGTTTACCCGCATTATCATTGTCTTGTCAATATTACGCATGGCCATAGGCACTAACCAAACACCACCTAATCAGGTGTTATTGGGTTTAGCGTTGTTTTTAACTCTGTTTATAATGGCACCCGTGTTCACCCAAATCAATGATGAAGCAATCCAACCTTATCTCAATGATCAAGCTGACTTTGTGCAGGCTTTTGAAGTGGCCCAGCAACCGTTGCGTGAATTCATGTTGAAACAAACTCGCGAGTCTGATATTGAATTGTTTGCAGAAATCTCAGGCCAACAAGAACTTGACGGGCCAGAAAATGTGCCGATGCAACTGTTGATACCTGCATTTTTAACGAGTGAGTTAAAGACTGCATTTCAGATAGGGTTTTTATTGTTTGTACCCTTTGTCGTCATCGATTTAGTCGTTGCGAGTGTCCTCATGGCATTGGGTATGATGATGCTCTCACCAATGATGATTTCATTACCATTTAAGATCATGATGTTTGTTCTCATAGATGGTTGGGCTTTAATATTGGGCACCTTAGCTACAAGCTTCTATACCTGACGTGGAGGTTAATAATGGATCAAGGTACTGTGTTGGATATTGGTCGCGAGGCTCTATTGGTTGTGGCCACTATTGCAGGCCCCATGCTTGGCGTTGCTTTGGTGATTGGTCTGCTAGTCGGTATTGTGCAGGCGGCAACGTCGATTAATGAAATGACCTTAAGTTTTATTCCTAAGTTAGCCGCCCTAGTGCTAGTGCTTTACTTGTTTGGATCATGGCAGATTACGGTGCTAACGGATTTTGCCTCGCGCTTGATTGAGCGCATCCCAGGGATTATTGGCTAGCTATGTTTGCCGTTTGGGATGACGTATTGGCCTTGCTATATACCTTTTTGTGGCCCATGACACGCATAAGTGCGTGTCTTCTTGCGACGCCCATATTTTCCGCCATGAGTGTGAACACCACAGTCCGTGTTAGCTTGGCTATGATCCTTACTATTCTCATTTACCCATTACATGATTGGCCTGTAATTGATGTGCTGTCAGGTGCTGGTTTGGTGTTATTGTTGGAGCAGGTTGCTATTGGGGTGATGATGGGACTCATATTACAGGTTGTCTTTGCTGCGGTGAGTGCGGCTGGTGAATTTATTTCTTTATCCATGGGCTTAGGATTTGCCATGATGGTGGATCCAAATAGTGGCGTGCAAACGCCAGTGATATCACAATTCATGGTGATTTTAGCAACGTTGGTATTTGTCTCTATTGGCGGCCATCTCATCCTGATAGAACTTCTTCTTGACAGCTTTCGTTTATGGCCCATTGGTGAACCTCAGCTAGAGATGGCCATGGTGTGGGATGTCTTGCAATGGTCGATCTTGTTATTTACTGGGGCAGCACTGATCGCATTGCCTGCAATGATTATATTATTACTCACCAACAGTGGTATGGGAGTCATCTCTAGAGCGGCGCCCAGTTTAAATGTGTTTGCTGTTGGTTTTCCATTAACCTTGTTAATGGGCATTGTGGTTTTAATTGTATTGTTGCCTACATTTATGGGTAATATTCAAGGTTTATGGTTTGAAGCCTTTCAGCAGATCCGTCTGTTACTGGGCGTGAGTTAACCATGGCTGAGGACAGTTCCCAAGAAAAAACGGAACAACCCACGGCCAAAAAGCTCGAGAAATCACGCGAAGATGGTCAAGTGCCACGATCAAAAGAATTGTCTATGGCTATAATTATGGTGCTTGGCTCAGCTTTTTTACTGATGACAGGTGGCATAATTATTGACAACCTTTCACAGATGCTAGTCTCTTCCTTAACCATCGAACGCAGTTTACTCATGGATACTGGCCGCTTACCCAATGTTTTGTTAGAAACTTTAGTGGAGGGCATCTTGTCTGTGATGCCTTTTCTACTCCTCACCTTAGCTTTGGCCTTAGCGACACCAGCCCTAATTGGAGGTTGGTTGTTTTCTACTAAAGCTGTGGGCTTCAAACCTAACAAACTCAACCCACTTTCGGGCCTCAAGCGCATGTTTGGTACTCAAGCCCTTATGGAATTGGTCAAAGCCTTAGTAAAATTTATTTTGGTCGCTGGCATTGGCTACTTGGTGGTGGCATCTCAAATAGGACACCTGTTAGCGTTGGGCCAAATGTCTTTGGATGTGGCGATGCGAGAGGGAGGCATGATTTTATTGTGGGGATTTTTTTATATGTGTTTATCCTTAATGGTTATTGCTGCCATTGATGTGCCTTATCAAATATATAGCCATACAGAAAAGTTAAAAATGTCGATGCAAGACATAAAAGATGAAATGAAGGAGATGGAGGGCCGGCCCGAAGTTAAAGCTCAGGTGCGTCAGAGGCAAAGAGAAATGGCCATGGGAAGAATGTTAGATGACGTGCCTAACGCCGATGTTGTGATTACTAACCCACAACATTTTGCTGTGGCGATCGTTTATGACCAAGCAGGAGCAGGAGCACCCATAGTTTTAGCCAAGGGCCAGGGTGAAATGGCGGCTCGCATAAGAGAACTCGCTGAAACAGAAAGTGTGCAAATATTACGTATGCCCTTGTTGGCGCGAGCACTGTATTTTACCAGTGAAATTAAAGAGGAGATTCCTGAGGGTTTATTTGTGGCAGTAGCTCAAGTATTGGCATATGTTTATCAGCTTAACGCGGTGACCCCTGGGGTTGCTCAACCACGGCAGCCTAATCCTGATGTACCTGCTGATTTTCGGTACAATGAAGACGGAGACGCCCTTTAAGGCTATGATTTTGAAACTAAAGTCTTGCTCCTCTTTGAGGTTATTTAGGAGTATACTAGTTTTAATAAAAGGTCAATGAGTAGATTTACGACAAAGCTGCAAGAAAGATGGGGATGCATTTAGTGAAAAAAGACATTGAAGTGGACAAAAGTTTATTTAAACGTGTTTCTAGTGCTAAAAAAGCGGGTAAAATTGCATTGCCCGAAAAAGTTGCAAAAGTGAATAAGCATCAGCATAACGCTGATTTTGTTGCCAGCCAAAAGCGCATGTCTAATACCAAAGGTAAAGAAAGTGAACTGGCCGCCGACTGGCAGCGCTTCTCCGATGCGGATGCGATTAATGTGGCTAAATTGAACTCTCAGTCTAGAGGCAAATCTAGCGCTCATCCAACGGCAAGCCTAAAATCTAAAGTTGATCAATTGAGCCCCGCCCAAAGGGCTCAAATAGAAGCCCATAAACTGGCGCAAAAAAACACTGCAAGTCCCTCCTCAACATCTTTGGTTTCTGAAAGTACAGATCAACATTCTGCAGTGGCTAAAGCCAAACTCGATGGCCTTCGGCCCTCTAGTTCTAAAGATTCTGAGCCGGAGACGACTAACTTTGAAGGCAGAAAACCTGCCGGCGCAGGCCAAGCGGATTTAGGTGAACATGCGCCTCAAGGATCAGGTCAAGCGGACTTAGGTGACCATGTGCCTCAAGGAGCAGGTCAAGCGGACTTAGGTGACCATGTGCCTCAAGGAGCAGGCCAAGCAGATCTAGGTGATCATGTGCCTAAAGGAGCAGGTCAAGCAGATTTAGGTGATCATGTGCCTCAAGGGCCAGGCCAAGCAGACATGGGTGAACACATCGATGGCACCGCAGGACTGGCTAAATTAAAAGGCGAGCAATTGGCCGGAGTAGGACAGGTTGATATGGGCCATCATGTCGATGGCCAAGCAGGATTTGCAGCCCTAGAAGGTGAACTTCCAGCTCAAGTCACACAAGTTGACATGGGAGACCATTTGCCCGCTGATGCAATGCAGGCTGATATGGGCCACCAAAATGCTAGGAATGCAGGTACTGCGAAACTAACGGGTAAGAATGCAGCTCAAACTCATGCTTCGCCAGTTTCTTTGGATACGGTGGACACCCTTGAGACGGCTCCAGTGACTGATGTTAAAGACTCAAAAGCCAATGAAAATAACGAAGAATCTGAACTTTCTGGTCGATTAGCTGAAAAAATGTCTAAGATTCGCTCAAAAACTGACGATATAACTATTGAGAATGAAAATTTAACTGAGCATAAAGACCCGCTGTAGCCTGCTAGCTTCTTTAGGCTATGGATCGAATGAGATGTAAAACCCATGAGTGACGAAGAGACAGATAATAAGCAACAGCAAGGGCAGACTGAAGCGGCTTTGGATATCGAAGTCGTTTCTGTGGCAGTGGCAGAGCAAGAAGCGGCACAAGCTCGGGCTAAAGATGATTTGGATGTGGCACAGGAACTGGCTGAACAAATGTCAGAAGTACTCAGTCAAGTTGATACAGAAGTTGGGTTAAGTGATCCGGTAGAACAAGCAGTAGAAGCTCCGGTTAAGGTAGCAAAGGCTCCGCAACCCAGCTTTCAAGCTAAGGTGGAAAAAGTGTCTGAAGATGATGATGTGGTTCTGTTTGATGACCAGGTTGATTATCTAGAAGAAGCTGCACCAGTCGCTGAAAAAAACCCACCTGAAGCTAGTAATATCGAAGGCTTGACCGAGATTGTGCTGGATGCAGCCAGTGCAGCCAACGAAGCGGCGCATTCTACCAACCAATCCATTCATATGCTCTTAGGCAGTGTGACAACCATTAATAACATGGCCAAGGGTTTACGAAGATCGAATAATTTCTTACTGATGATCATTTTTGCCTTAGGATTGATCGGTTTAATCAGCGGCGCGGCTATGTTGTTCGTGCTCCAAAGCTCGGTAAAAGACGCAACGAGTGTCAGTTTGGCCATGAGTGCCAAGTTGGTTCAATTTGAACAACAAATGGACCGAGTGACCTTGTTGGAGACGCAGCTAATTGACGTGGCTGATGTTAACCATCAGCTCGGTCAAAGTGTTGAACAGATGATGTTTTATCTTCGACAAGTAGGCACTGATTCGCAACAAGCGGCGTCACAGCAAGCGCAAGTCAATGAGCAGATGTTAGGCAGTGTTAATGATCGGATATTGGCTAGTTTTAATGGTTTACAGAACACCAGCAAAGCGCAGCAGAGCGTATTAAAACAGTTAAAAACTCGGATTGACAACTTACAGTCACAAATGAAATCCATACAAAACGAAGACCTTGTAGGCAAAGTAAAGGCTTTAGTCGCCTTAGAGCAAGAGCGTTATTATGATCTTGAGAAGGAAAAATTAGCTCAAGATGCGGCGAACAGGAAGGCAGATGCGCCCAGGGAGGAGACCTTTATTACCTTTGGTGTTAAAGCGACTCAATAATTGAATCTATTATCACCTGCTGCAATGGCAGGTGGTGGGGACGAAATTCAGGTTAAAGCAGAGTTAAAGCAGAGTTAAAGTATTTAAGGGGTTATAATGTGGCTTACGATTTAAGCCACATTAGGATGCCGCCATGACAATAATTCGCCAACAGGACTTGATTGATAGCGTCGCTGACGCATTACAATTTATTTCGTACTACCATCCTTTAGATTTTATACACGCAGTGCATGAAGCTTACCTGCGTGAAGAATCCAAAGCTGCTAAGGATGCCATGGCGCAAATTTTAATTAATTCTCGTATGTGTGCCGAAGGTAAACGTCCAATCTGCCAAGACACAGGCATTGTCACGGTGTTTGTTGAAGTGGGTATGAATGTGCAATGGGACGCCGAGCTTAGCTTAGAAGAAATGATTAACGAAGGGGTAAGGCGGGCTTATTTACACCCTGATAATAAACTTAGAGCCTCTATTCTATCTGATCCTGCGGGTGCCAGAAGCAATACTAAAGATAATACGCCGGCGGTCATTCATACCTCTATCGTTAAGGGTGATCAGGTTGATATTCAATTGGCAGCTAAAGGTGGGGGCTCAGAAAATAAAAGTAAAATGGTCATGTTAAACCCCTCCGACAGTATCGTTGAGTGGGTATTAAAAACGGTGCCGACTATGGGGGCCGGCTGGTGCCCACCTGGCATGTTAGGTATAGGTATTGGGGGCACGGCAGAAAAAGCTGCGATTCTGGCTAAAAAATCTTTGATGGATCCAGTGAATATTCACCAACTGCAGGCCAGTGGTGCTCATAACACTGCAGACAAACTGCGTTTAGAGTTGTTTGACGCGGTGAATAACTTGGGGATTGGAGCTCAGGGATTAGGCGGCCTGACCACCGTGCTCGATATTAAGGTTTTGGATTATCCCACTCATGCTGCTTCATTACCTGTGTGCATGATTCCTAACTGTGCAGCCACCAGACATGCACATTTTGTGCTTAATGGCACTGGCCCGAGCTTACAAACACCACCACGTCTAGATGAATACCCTGACATTGCATGGGATGCTAGTGCAGGGGCGAGAAAAGTGAATTTAGATGTTCTCAGTCCAACTGACGTATTAACTTGGCAGCCAGGGGAGACCTTATTGTTGTCTGGTAAGATGCTGACTGGGCGAGATGCAGCTCATAAAAGGATGATAGACATGATGTCTCGGGGTGAACCGCTGCCTGTAGACCTAACGGGCCGGTTTATTTATTATGTGGGCCCAGTGGACCCTGTGAGAGATGAAGCTGTAGGCCCAGCAGGCCCCACCACAGCGACTCGCATGGATAAATTTACCAGCACGATGCTTGAAAAAACGGGCTTGTTAGGCATGATTGGTAAGGCTGAACGTGGGCAAATTGCCATTGATGCCATTAAAGCCCATAAAGCCGTCTATTTAATGGCTGTAGGTGGCGCAGCTTATCTGGTTTCTAAGGCGATTAAGAGTGCTGAAATAGTGGCATTTCCAGAACTTGGTATGGAGGCCATCTACGAATTTGACGTGCAAGACATGCCTGTGACAGTCGCTGTTGATGCTGGTGGTACCTCAGTTCATCAAACTGGGCCTGCCCAATGGTACGACATTATTCAGGCTCGACAGATTACCTAGGTGTTAGCCTCATCGAGTCGCGAATCCCTGGCTCTGTAAGTAAGGAAGCATATGGGGCCGCGCCTCTTTAAGCATAGTCTTGATAATATGTTGGCTAAAGGTGAGGTCTGTTTTTCCATGACTGCGCTGTTGGTAGTAGGCGCTTATCTGTGCATCGTAACTAGCAAGTTTCTCCAACTCTTGATTTGAATAATGATCTTGGTGCAGCACCATGGATAGCGGCAGTCTTGGCTTTTGGCCAGGGTTTTGATCTGGGTAGCCAAGGCAAAGACCAAATATGGGAAATACCTGCTGAGGTAAGTTTAATAGCTGAGTGACTGTTTCTGGCTGATTGCGTAAGCCACCAATAAAAACCCCACCTAAACCCAGACTTTGAGCAGCCAACAACACATTTTGTGCAAATAGTGCTGTATCTATACTGGCAATAAGAGTGTGTTCAGTAAAACCGATGGGCATCTGTTGCTGTTGGCGCTGACATATTTGTTGATTGCGTTGTAAGTCTGCACAGAAGACCAAAAAAGTGGCTGCGCTCTGCACATAATTTTGGCCACCGGATGCCTCTGCTAAAGCAGCCCGTGTCAATGGCGAGTTGACTTGAACGACGCTGGTGACTTGCACAAAGCTGGAACTTGAGGCCGCTTGACCGGCAGTGACACAAGTGTTGATGATCTCTTGTGGAATGGCTTGGCTAGTAAATTTACGAATTGATTGGTGCTCTAACATCTGTTCTATTGGGCTTTTTATGGTCATAGTGCTTTATTACTCATTGGTTAACATTGAAGATGTTAGCACAGGACCAGTTAGGGTAGAATGTCCAAAAGAACTCGTTTAAAGTTGATCCTCGTTATGCAATTGTTGGCTCCCACTTTACCTATTGCACCCTACTTAGCCCAGCGCTATGGTTTAGAACAAGCCCTCATGTTGGCAGTAGTAACGGAGTTAGTAGGTGCTTGGAGTGGACAAGTAGTGGTTGAAGAGCAACGTTTGTATGGTCGAGCACTTTGTTTTACCAGGCAATACCAAGGCCAATTACTTTCGAAATTGTCGGCCATAGGTTTGCTGCAAGTGGCCCCTGCTGGCAATGGTATGGTGCGTATAGAGCTGCAGTTGGAGTTAACACAAAACTTAGAACCAGAATCAGAACCATTGAAAGCTGTAGACGAATCACAGGCTATAGATAACCCCGTAGCCAGTGAAAGGCCCTCTATGGCCGGCTTTGGAGGCTGGCGTCGTGACGCCGGAGACGGTGATGAATTAAGCCGATTATTCGCTGCTAAAGAAGCCCAGCATCAGCACTTATGCCACATGGATATTGAATGGAAACCGTCAGTAAATATTGTTAAGGTTTTAGCTCAACAGCACCAAATAAGTGAAGCCTTTGTCCTAGGCATTAAAGATGAGTTTGTGGTCTACTATATGGACAAAGGACGCCGAGAAACCCCCGGTGGCTGGGATCAAAAGTTTTTAAAATGGGTCAAAAAAGAACAAATTCAACAGCAAACAGCCCAGGCTCGGGCTCAAAGACAAACCCAACAAAAGACTAATCCATCAAATGAAGAAGCTAGATACGCTGCTAAACAACGCCGACGAGACATTACTGCAAACGTGCTCGACATCAATAATACCGACTGGTAAAACGGTTGTTGCTGTGAGTGCGCCTGTTGACCAAAAAGTAAAATCTTTGGTGAACATGCTGTTTGCTCGTTTTATGACGATCTACGGTCATAAGTTTAAAAGTGCTTTTGATGACGACAAAGAAATTATTATAGCGAAGCGTGAATGGGCCTTAAGTTTGGCGGGTTATGAAGAAGATGTATTGGTGCTCGCCCTAGAACAAACTAAAAGACAATATAGCTGGATGCCCTCAATTGCAGAATTCTTGCAACTGATGGACCAATGCCAACAGAGTTTTGGTTTGACGTCGGTTGATCAAGCCTATGCTGAGGCATGTCGCCATGCAACGGCGCCAAGCCACCATTCTTGGAGTCACGCGGCGGTATATCATGCAGGAAGGGCAACGGGGTGGTTTGAGCTAAAAACCCTCACTCGTCAAGCCACACAAGGACTGTTTAAACAACACTACAAGGCTCTGTGCCAAAGGGTGTTGGCAGGGGAAGATTTGGATCAGGTGCAAACTAGGGCTATACCCGCACCTAATAATGATAACTTATTTGCCATTATAGAGCAGTGGGCCAAACAGTTGGATATGGCTCCAGAAATAGCCCAAAGCGCTTTGTACTTTTTGCATTTGCCAAAGCATAGCCCTTTGAGACAGCAGTTACATGCGCGCACGCAAGCGGCCTACCCAGCACAAACTATTCCCGCTAATATTGATGAGTTACGAAATCAGGTTATTTAAATACTTTATTTTGGTATCATTTGGTCGATAAGAATAAGAAGAATGTTGGTTGTATCGTTTAAAATCATCGGTGCAATCCCGAGTGGAGGTTTTTTTGAAAGACGAAGTAGAGATTAGTGGCTTTAAAGACATATATCACTTTTTCATGTCAGCAAAGGCGCGTAAGCGTTCTTTTTATGTCAGCTTTGGAGATGCTGTAGATCAAACTTTGGCTGACTATCGTTTGCAAGAAGTGGTTTATAAGTCTTCAGATCAGCAAGCGCCCAGTAACAATGACGTGACTCTAGTGCTCGAACCGATCAATGAACCTGACTTTGTGGCTATGATCGAAGCTCAAGATCGCTTGCGGGTGGAGTTTTTTCACGAAGGCCGCATCCACTACTTTGATGTGCAAGTGGGTGATGTCAGTGCGTCTAGTGGTGGTGTCGGTTTTTCGGCTAAGCTGCCAGAGCAAGTGCGAGCAAAACCAAATCGGGAGATGCTGCAGTTGCCAGCAGCTAGTGATGAAAAGATTAACATGAGTATTGGGGGCCAGCCCGTTGATGTGATTGACGTCTCTGGTGGCGGCGCATCTGTGTTACTTCCCCAAGCAAACTTATACGACGTTGAAGTCGGTAAGGCGATTAAGCACATTGAACTTAAGGTGGATGGCTTTCAAACTAAAGTTAATGCTGAAGTGCGTCATATGCGATCCCATATAGATGGGCTAAAACTGCTGGTGGGCCTGCGGTTTATTTTCTTTCGTAACCATGAAGAAGATGATTTATTGCACTTGGTGAAGCAGAAAATAGCCTCAGTGTCACGCCAGTTATAAAATAGTTATAGGCACATAAAACTCGATTTCTTGGCAAAAAAAGCGCGTTTGTTTAAATGCGCTTTTTTTGTTTGGTAATACAGATTAAGGGAAGCGAATCCAATGGGTCTTATCATCACCATTTAACAAGGTATCAGTGTCGCCCGAAAATAACATGGCTCTAAAGTCGTCGATGCTGGGAATAGTAATCACCTTCTCGGCATACATATAATTAGCATTGCTCCGGAAAAACGCCTTCGGGTTATTACTAATAATGAGCTGCTTTACTAAACTGAGTTTGATGTTGGTCTCACCATACGCCCGCTTGGCAATATCGGTTAAAGAATCCCCCGGTTTAATGCGATACTCAGACCCAGGTGCGATCGCGTTAACCACATCCTGACGGGTATCTATCTGTTGTTCAAGGTGGAGCAATTCGCCCAGTAGCACTTTCAAGTGGTCCTGCGTTTGTTGTTCATTGGCACTCACCGGGCTGGCGATGAGGCTAGCAGCAAATAGGCTGCATATTAGACGACTATTCATGGGTGATAACTCCTTGTGCAAATACTTTGTCAACATCTAAAATACAATCACTTGGGCGGTGGCATTAGTTATATTATCTGGCCCTGCCACATGTTCTAGCAGCGCAGCGTGGGGTTGTAACTGCGTCACTTTGAATACAAGTGGTGCACTTCTGGCATCTGGATTAAGAATTCCATCTTCATAATTTTGGGGTAATAATAATAACTTTTGCCCCTGTTCTAGACCTAACTTTTGCCCTTTATTAATGCGCCATAAGGGTTGGTCAATGATTTTGCTAAGCTTAATGTAGCTCCCTTCACACTGCACAGTTTGACGGATACTGCGCCATGATATTTCTACCCACTTTGTCACCTGCTGACTAAGCTCTTGAGGAATGGGCGTGCCTGATTGGGAAATGGAGCGGTTGGCTGGTAAGGTAAATTGCTGCTGATGACGTAAGTCGATATCAGCACGATAGGGACTTGAAAAAGTAGCAGTTAGCATTAGGTTAGGAGGTTGAACTGGTGGTCCATTTAATGTGTTATTCAAAGTACCATTTAATGAACTCATTAGACTGCCTAAGCCACTAGGTTCCGGCTCAATAGTAGTTGTGGACAACCACTGGGCACCGATAGCCAAATGATAGTCAGCTTGATTATAAGCCTCAGAGGCAAGCCATGCTGTTTGATAAGTATTAAGCGCTGGGTTAATCCGATGAGTGACAAAATTTCCTCCTTTTGCCAGGCTAGAAAATTGCGCTTCGGTGTCAAGTAGTAATTGATTAATGTCGACTTGATGATAGCTGCTGTCGTGAGGTGGCGTCGCTAAGTCTGTTGTCATTACCTGAGTTAATTGGGGCAGAGGACAATCTTTTGTGCCTTCATCAAGTTCTAAGGCGAGCTTCACTGTGACTACACCCTGGACTTCGATTTGCTCCAATAGGTCCATTCGACGCATGTTTAAGCTGGTTTTGAGCCTGATGTTTTCCGTCAGTTGGCCATCTGAGCTGACTATGCTTTGGCTTGTCATTTGGCCTTGGCGTTGGGTCGCTGCGGAGCGCAGAGCATCAAGTGTGGCTCTTGCTATCGCAGTTTCAATACCCCCATCCGCCACTACCGCTTGGCCAGACACGATAAGCTTTGGCGTTGGGACTTGCTCCGCTAGGCTCAATTGGCTAATGACTAGCCCTGTTATCACGGCACAGATGATAGTACTGATGCGCCGTGGATGGTTGAATTGTTTCATGAGATAACCGTAAAGGGCGTTATCTAGCCACTAAAAAAACTCGTCTAAGTTCCTGCATAGTGTCTAGTTCTAATTCCAGCTTCGTTTCATAGCTATCATCGCCTATTGGGTTGATGCTGACAACCTTGGCGCCGTATACAACACCTTCCACATGCGCACGCATGGTGTCGCTTGCAAGTACCATGTCTGCCACAGTGCTAGACGCATTAATATTCTGTCCATAGACCTGTGCCGTTAGATTTCTGTAGGCGTCTAGTTTAGACACCCGTATAGCCATCAGCCGACGTTGGGCTGGGCTTTTACTCTTTTGTGCACTGATGTTGGCATAGCCTGTGGAAATGATCACTTCCTTTTGGTAGATCGGCGTATTGACTTCAACCTCGGGCGTTTGGCTACCTGTCATGGACAAAGTGCAACCCCCTAAGGTAAAGGTCGCTAACGCTATAATTAGAAGGCGAAGTTTTTGGGTGGTATGAACGGTCATAGTTATTTCCTCTGGGTCTATACAGATATTATCGACCCCATCATTGCAGACTTGAGGTGTTAATAAGAATTAATTATTAAAAGTAATCGAATGTTGGCACTGTTATTGCTCTTATTCAATCATAGTGATGTTTTAGTCAGTCCAGTGACATTTGACTTCTTATCGACACCATTGATTAAAAGTTAATAGATAAATATAAATAATCTATAAAAAACAAACGATTAGTTTCTTATTTTTACTTTAGGGTCCAAGTTATTATGAATTTTTCACAAGTTATAAGCGTGAAGGATGAAATCAACGTCAAACATTTGACGGGGTTATTGATCCCTATGTTGGTTCTGCTAATCATTTTAATGATGGTGGTTCCACTGCCTGCGTTCTTGTTAGATTTATTTTTTACCCTCAATATTGCCCTTGCCCTCGTCATTGTAATGATTTCTATTAATACCACGCGGCCATTAGATTTTTCATCCTTTCCTTCGGTCCTATTATTTGCAACTTTGCTGCGTTTGGCATTAAACGTCGCATCGACCCGGATTGTTCTCGTTGAAGGTCACACGGGCACCGATGCAGCGGGTCAGGTTATTCAGTCATTTGGTGATTTCGTCATTGGTGGTGATTATGTGGTGGGTATCATCGTATTTTCTATTCTTATGATTATCAACTTTCTTGTAGTGACCAAGGGTGCCGGCCGTGTATCAGAAGTCAGTGCCCGCTTTACCTTGGATGCCATGCCTGGCAAACAGATGGCGATTGATGCTGATCTAAATGCAGGTGTACTGTCACAAGATGAAGCCCGCGAACGGCGGGCAGATGTGACGGCAGAGGCAGATTTTTATGGCTCCATGGATGGTGCTAGTAAATTTGTAAAAGGTGATGCAATCGCAGGTTTTTTGATCCTGCTCATTAACATTATTGGTGGCCTTGCCATTGGTATGAGTACCCATGGTTTGAGTTTTAATGAAGCCACAGAAACCTATGTTCTGTTGACCATTGGCGATGGTCTAGTGGCTCAGATTCCATCCTTATTGCTGGCGACTGCTACAGCAATCATTGTGACTCGGGTCACCTCAACCTCAGACATGTCGAGCGAAGTGGTGAACCAATTAGGCAGCCCTCAAGCGCTCATTGTCGTTACTGGCATTATGACCCTGTTGGGTGTGATTCCAGGCATGCCTCACTTCATATTTTTATTGTTAGCAGCAATTACTGGTGGTTTTGCCTACCTCGCTGTAAAACGTTCTCGACAGGATGATGAGCCGGAGGTGGTGGACCCAGTGCAGCAACAACAAGATCAAGAGTCAAAAGATCTGTCGTGGGAAGATATTCCGCAGCTAGATATGATTGGCTTAGAAGTGGGGTATGCATTAATTCCCTTAGTCGACAAAAGCCAAGGTGGCGCGTTAATGCAACGCATCAAAGGCGTGCGTAAAAAGCTTTCACACGAACTTGGATTTCTGGTGCAATCGGTGCACATTCGGGACAACCTAGACCTATCACCTAATCAATACCATATTAATATTAATGGTGTGACCCGTGGTCAGGGAGAGTTAATGATGGGCAAGGACCTCGCCATTAATCCTGGTGGAACCCACGGCAGTCTCGAGGGTATTCCAACACAAGATCCAGCTTTTGGACTGGATGCCTTGTGGATTGATACATCCCAAAGAGAGTATGCCCAGTCTATGGGCTATACAGTAGTGGACGGTGCGACAGCTCTTGCGACCCACCTGAATAAAGTTTTACATGATAATGCTCATGAATTATTGGGCCACGACGAAGCTCAGCAATTGATGGACCAACTGTCACAAGCGGCTCCTAAGTTGGTTGAAGCAGTCGTGCCTTCTCAATTGTCAGTGGGTGTCGTGGCTAAAGTATTACAAAACCTTTTAGCTGAAGGTGTGGCGGTAAGGGACATTCGCACAATCGTCGAAATTCTGGCAGAACAGGCTCATAGAAGTCAGGATCCTGACGTTTTGACAGCGGCAGTGCGTCCAGCGTTAGGCCGTATGATGATGCAGCAACTCACTCAAGTGGGGAGTGATCTATCCGTGATGACATTAGATGCCGGATTGGAACAACAATTGCATAACATATTACAGCAAAGCAAAGAACATGGCTTAGCCATAGAACCCAACTTAGCAGAACAGTTGTTAGGTAACCTGCAAGATACCAGCGAAAGACTCGCCGAACAGGGTATTCCTCCAGTGTTAGTGGTCTCTCCAGGCATCCGTCCTTGGTTAGCTAAAATGGTTAAAAACCGTATTCCAGGTTTAGTCATACTGGGCTACAACGAAATACCAGACGAACAAGGCATTCAAGTAGTGTCGACGATAGAACAACAGCCCCTAGTGGATGCGCAAGCACCAGTAGAGTAAAACTAAAAGCATTAAGGTTGATTGAAGATGAAAATGAAGCGCGTTTTAGCCAAAGACACACGTACAGCTCTTGCCATGATTAAGGAGACTCTAGGTGATGATGCCGTCATTTTGTCAAATACAAAAATTGCTGGCGAAGTTGAAATTGTAGCGGCCATCGACTTTGACGAAAAGCGCTTAACAGCGCAGCGCAGCGCAGCTTTTTCTGATCGCCTTAGTGCTAATTTAGACCGCATTAAGTCACAACGAAACCAAAACCCAAACCCAAAACCCAATCAAAGTTCAGCTTCACCAGTCAAGGTTGCAGTTGAATTAAATCGTTCACGAAGTGACAAAAATCCTACAACATTATCTAATCATCAGGCTCCAAACAATGACAATATGATACGCATGGAAAAGGAAATGGGTCTTTTGCGCTTGTTGGTAGAGCAACAAATGAGTCAGAGTCCAAATCAGAACCATACTTTTACCAATGCGGCTGGGCTCAAGGTTTTCCAGAGGTTGGAGCGCATGGGATTTGAAAAACGTATGCTTGATCCCATGTTATCTGAGCTACCCCAATGCGATGATGCTGATTTATTATGGACACATGCCCAACAATGGCTGCAGGATCACTTAACCACCAGTTCAGAAGGGGTAGTGCACGAGGCAGGAATTTATGCCCTTGTAGGCCCCACAGGTGTGGGCAAAACCACAGCCATCGGTAAATTAGGTGCGCAACTGGCCATGAAGCACGGCAAGCATAAGGTGGCTTTGATTTCCATGGACCAACAGCGTATTGGTGCGCGAGACCAATTGAGAGTTTTTGGAACCATGTTAGGCATCGAAGTACATCATGTCACAGGCTTTACTCAGTTAACCACAACCTTAAATCAACTCACCCACAAAGATTATATCTTGGTTGATACTTCAGGGGGTAACCCCTTTGATCCACACATCCAGAACCTAGTTGACGGTTTCTTAGGTGTGCCCCATCAAATCAATGTTTACCTAACACTGGCTGCTAATAGCCAGTCTCATGCATTGCGCTATCTAATGACTCATTACTTAGGTAAAGTTAAAGGCGTTGTAGCGACAAAATTAGATGAATGTTTACCTTTAGGTGGCCTACTTGGAGCTCTTATAGAGTCAAAGCAGCCGTTAGCAATGATTACTGACGGGCAGCGCATTCCCTTAGACCTAGGTTATCCTAGTGCACAGCAACTCGTTGCTCACGCAGTGGCAGCTGAACTAGCAGAAGAAGATGGTGCTATAGATGCTTTGGCTAAGCTACTGCACGCTACACCAGGTAAACCCTCGGGGCTGAGTGATAGAAGCCTATTAAACCCAAAACCTGTCGCCAGTGCTAAGTTTGGCAGCCTAAAAGACACCCCCCTTGCTGCCATGGGCCTAGCGTCCTACAGGAGCCATTAGTATGAGTTCAAACGGAATACAAGTCATTGCTGTAACGAGTGGCAAAGGAGGTGTAGGTAAAACCAACACCTCAATTAATATTGCTGCCAGTTTGGCCAAAGAGGGTCATCAAGTGATGTTGATGGATGCTGACTTAGGCTTGGCAAATATTGATGTGAACCTAGGTTTACAGTGTACATTTAATATGGCCCACGTCATGAGCGGGGAAAAGACCTTAAGTGACATCATACAAATAGGTCCGTTTGGCATACAAGTAGTGCCTGCAGCCTCAGGTATATACGAAATGGCCAGCTTACAAAATGAACAATTGCAGCATTTAATTCAAGCCTTTAGTGAATACAATGGCAAATTAGATTACCTCATTATTGATACTGCAGCAGGGATCTCGGACACTGTTTTAGCATTTTTAAATGCCGCCCATCAAGTCATTGTTATTGCATGTGATGAGCCCTCTTCAATTACTGATGCGTACGCATTGATTAAAGTTATGAATCAGCGTTATGGGGCCAGCCGCTTTCACTTTATTGCCAGTATGGTGAAGAATGAAAAAGAAGGTCGTGCTTTGTATAGTAAAATTGAGCGAGTTGTCGATCATTACTTGGGAGCTACCATGTTGTATTTGGGAAGTTCCCCTCGTGATGAACAACTGCGGCTCGCTAACAAACAACAAAAAGCTGTGGTGCAAGTGTCACCTATGGCTAATTCGTCTCGTGCATATGCACACATGGCGGCTGCAGTAGAACGCTGGCAGCCACCCACAGGTTTAAGTGGCCAAGTTGAATTCTTTGTTGAAAGACTATTGCAACATAAAGCGTAATTGGAAATAATTAATTGATGCATAATCTTTCTCTTTATCAATCCCATGCTCCTGGGTCTGCTACAGACCCTTTAGTTGAGCATATGCCGCTCGTTAAAAAAGTAGCGTTGCACTTGAGTGCGCGTTTGCCGGCCAGTGTCGATATTGATGATCTCATTCAAGTGGGTATGCTAGGATTATTAGAGGCGTTGAATAATTTTGATGCCACTAAAGGTGCCCAATTTACCACTTTTGCTAAGCTCAGAGTGCGTGGCGCGATGTTAGATGAAGTGCGACGCTTCAGTACGTTACCGCGTTCTGTCATGACCAGTATCCGAGAGATTAACCAAGCCACTGCTGCTCTTGAGCAAGAAATGGGGCGCCCAGTTAAAGACACGGAATTGTCGGACGCTATGGGTATGAGCCTAGAGGACTTACAGCATCAAAAAGGTCGCAATTATAATTACCAAACGGTGCAGATTGAGGATCAGCCTGACGGTGCAGAGCCTCCTTTATCTGCCTTAATTCCAACTAGAGACGCAGACCAAGCGGCTTTCCAAAAAGCCCTCGCTAAGGCTATCGGTGAATTACCAGAGCGCGAGCAACTAATTTTTGCGCTTTATTATGATGAAGAACTTAACTTAAAAGAAATCGCAGCTGTGCTAGAAGTATCCGAATCTCGCATCAGCCAGATTCAAAGTGGTTCAGTAAAGAAACTACGTCAAAAACTAGTCGACTGGATTTAGTTCGACTTTATTAACCAAACATTATTCCCTAAACTTTATTATCTAGACATTATGAGTCGACTTTGTCAGATAGACCCTATTAGTCGACCTCAACCAATCAGAGCCACTTCCCACAAGATGAGGCTAATTGATTAAGTTAAATATCTGCCAGCAAGCGTAAATACTTAAATAATTTCTTCGAAGCGGATTTTGCTTTCGCTTCTTGATTGAGGCTCTGGGCCTGCTTCGCTAAGTGCGTAATGTGTTGCCGATCAGCTTTGTCATGTAATTGTATGATTTCATTAATCGTATCAGGATTGTTGGCAATTAAGCCATCCCGCCAAGTCTCTATCTGATGAAAAACGCGACGGTGCTCATCAGACCCTGAGTCGTGCACTGCTAAGGCCTTGGCAATGGCTTCTGAATCTTCATCGCGCATCACCTTACCTATGTATTGCAAGTGTCTGCGTTTAGCTTCATTTTGAGTGATGCGACGAGATTCATCAATTGCTGTTTTGAGAGTATCACTCATGGGGATGCGGGCCAATTCAGACGGTTTAAGGTCAACTAATTTACCTCCTAAAACCTGCAGGGCTTCCATCGCACGCTTGATTTGGGTACGGCTAGGTTCCTCTTCAACAGGCAGGTTTTGTTGCAATGCTTCGAGTTCTGCTGCGGCTTTGCGAGCTTTGACTTTGCCCATATTAAATTCCTTGCGAGTAAAATAATGTGGCGAGGCCCAAGAAGGCACAAAATCCGACCACATCAGTGATGGTGGTTAAAATAACGCCTCCAGCTAAAGCAGGGTCTATGTTCATTGCTTTGAGGATGACAGGCAAAGAGGTGCCGCAAATAGCAGCCACAACTAAGTTAATAACCATTGCAATAGCAATGATAAATCCAATGGTGAAATCTGAAAACCACCAACTCGCAATACTGGCAACTACAGTAGCCCATAACAAGCCATTGAGAGCCCCCACGATGACTTCTCTATTGAGTAGGTATCCAATGTTGCTATGTTCAACGTGACCTAGGGCTTGGCCCCGGATCACCAAGGTTAGTGCCTGACTGCCAGCAATACCGCCCATGCTGGCAACAATAGGCATCAGAATCGCAAGTGCCACTACTTTTTCAATGGTGTCTTGAAATAGTCCAATCACCATAGAAGCAAGGAGGGCTGTTAATAAGTTAATGCCAAGCCACACGGCTCGGCGTTTTGCTGTCTTTAAAACAGGTGCAAAGGTATCTTCGTCCTCGTCTAAACCAGCCATTCGCATGAGGGAGTGGTCGGCCTCTTCTCTAATGACATCAACCACGTCATCGATGGTGATGCGGCCCACTAAGCGCCCTTCTTGGTTAATGACGGGTGCTGAAACCCAATCATTACGTTCAAATAAGTTAGCGACATCAGTTTCATCTAAATCAGCGGTTATGGCTTCGCGTTCTGTGTCCATAACATCGGATATGAGGGTGTTAGGGTCACTGACTAATAAGCGAGTGAGGGGCAATAAGCCGATGTAATTGTCTTTGCGTGTGACCACAAATAGGTTGTCAGTCATCTCAGGGATGGTGTCATGGCGCCTTAAATAACGCAACACAGCGTCGATGGTGAGGTCAGGTCGAATACTCACCACGTCAGTATTCATGAGGCCACCAGCAGTGTCCTCAGGGTAAGATAAAACCTGCTCAACTCGCTCTCGATCTTGTTGTCTCAAACTGTTAAGAACTTCTTGTAACACCTTTTTTGGTAGCTGTTGTAAGATATCGGCGAAGTCGTCAGTGTCTAAGTTTTCTGTGGCTTGCAGTAGTTCTTCCGTGTTCATTTGATTAACGAATTCAGCTTGAATTTCGTCACTTAAATGGTGTAACACTTCACCTTCCAATTCTGGATTGATCAAGTTCCACAGCACTTCTCGCTCTCTGGGAGGCGAAGACTCTAATAAATGAGCCGTATGGGCGGGTTTTAAAGTGTGGTTGAGCATATGGCGGGCTTGAATAAAAGCACCGCTATCGAGGGCATCATTGAGTTCTTGAAGGCGAGATTTCATTGGACTGCTTGCTTTATTCGCCTTCGTCAAAATAATTATTCACCAATTGAGAAACCTCGTCTGCGGCTTGTTGAGCCCCGTCCCCATCCACCTTGAGATCCAGAACAGTGCCTTGGGCTGCGGCTAAAAGCATGACTGACATGATGCTTTTAGCATCCACCATTTTGCCTGCGTTTCCAATTTCGATGCTACATCCATGCCGACTCGTCACACCGACAAGCTTAGCAGCGGCGCGAGCGTGCAATCCAAGTTTGTTAATAATTGTGACTTGTCTTTGAATCATGCAAAAAACCCTACAGACGCGGCCCTATAAATCGTTAGATAATTTTTCATAAGAAGGGTCGAAACTTATCAAGAATAGCCGCATAGTATACCCTTTTTGGGGTTTTTATGCGATAGCGATTTGGTACATCGCACGTGCGTCAGCGGCTTCTCGTAAATTCGAGCGAAATTCAGGCTTTCCAAAACTCGTGGCTAAGGTCGCCAAAATTTGAAGATGTTCATCGGTGGCTTGAAGGGGCACTAACAGCACAAATAGTAAGTCCACTGGTTGCTGGTCAATGGCGTCAAAATCAACGGCTGTGGCCAATCGCACGAGGGCTCCTGTGACTTGTGTGCAGTTTGCTAGACGGCAATGGGGGATGGCGATGCCATCACCAAAGCCAGTACTGCCCAATTTTTCTCGGTTGATCAAGGCATTAAACAGCTCTTTGCCATCTAAGGTGGCCATTTGGTCCCCCAGTAAGTGGCTAATAGATTCAAGGGTGCGTTTTTTGCTAGCCCACTTCAGATCAGCAAAAGTGCGCTCTAGTGTGAGGATGTCACTAATATTCATAGTTACTTATTAACCCTATGGGGTAGTTGATCTCAAGTGAGTCGTTTACGTTCGTTAGAGGGTGGGATGTTCATGCTTTCTCGATATTTGGCAATCGTTCTGCGTGCTACTTTAATCCCTTGTAATTCAAGCATGTCAGTTAGTTTACTATCACTCAAGGGTTTGCGCGTTAATTCCGCCGCAATTAATTTTTTGATGAGTGCGCGGATTGCTGTTGATGAACACTCCCCTCCATTCGCTGTAGCAACGTGGCTAGAGAAAAAGTATTTTAGCTCAAATATACCCCTAGGGGTGTGCATATATTTTTGCGTGGTGACTCGAGAGATGGTTGATTCATGCATTTCCACATGTTCAGCAACTTCTGCAAGTACAAGGGGCTTCATGGCCTCTGCGCCATGCTCCAAAAAGCCTTGCTGTATTTCACAGATGCGCCCAGCAACCTTGAGTAATGTCTCATTTCGACTTTCAAGACTCTTTAAGAACCAACGTGCTTCTTGTAAGTGACTTTTGATATAGTTTTTATCACTCGTGTTGGCGCTGCCACCAAAATTTACATATTGTTGATTAATTCTGATTTTGGGCGCCGACTCTGGGTTCAGTTCAACACGCCACACGTTATTCACCTTACGCACCATAACGTCTGGAATAACATACTCGGCTTGGCTTGAGGCAATACTGACCCCTGGCTCTGGCTGTAATTTGGTGATCAGTTCAAAAATATGTTGCAGCTCATTTTCCTTATACCCTGAACGCCTTCTGAGTGCATTGTAATCGTGGCTACCCAGTAAATCTAAATGCTTGTCTACTATGGCTATCGCACCCTGTCGCCAAGGTGTTTCAGACGGTAAGTATTTTAACTGGATGAGTAGACATTCCCTTAAGTCCTGGGCCGCAACGCCGATGGGGTCAAACTGTTGAATTAAGGTGAGTACCGCTTGTGTCTCATCTTCTTCAATGAGCCCTTGATCTTGTTGCACTAGATTACCGTTGATGCCTTCTGTAATTTCAGTTAGCGTTTGGCTCAAGTAACCACGTGCATCGACAGCATCTATAATGCTGGCCCCAATGAATTGGTCAAGGTCACTCAAACGGCTAACATTGAGTTGCCATGCTAGATGTTCTTGTAAACTCAGTTCTTGGGTATTGTTAGCGTCAAAATCAAAGTCGTCTGCAGGCCCAGTTGCAGGAGTAGTGGAGCTTTGATACACGTCATCCCAAGAACTGTCAGTGGCAAGCTCAACTGGGATTTCTTCATTCCAGTCACTCTCTGATTGGTGCGCGTCAACAGGATGCTCTACCGCTAGATCATCAAGCTGGGCATCGCTATTGTCTTTTTCTGCAGTTCCAATTTCATTTGGATCGAGTTCTTCTTCAAGTTCAAGCAGAGGGTTAGAGTCCAAGGCTTGTTGTATTTCTTGCTGAAGGTCTAAGGTCGAAAGCTGAAGTAAACGAATCGCCTGCTGCAACTGTGGCGTCATAGCCAGTTGCTGATTCATTTTGAGTTGTAAAGATGCTTTCATAGTTAAGTTAACTTATTGGTTCTTCTGTTGTTTTACTTGATCACAAAGTGAAGCCGTCACCTAAGTATACCTCTTTTACCTGCTGATTCGCTAAGATATCATCACTTGTGCCTTGGGCTAAGATATAACCTTCACTGACGATATAAGCGAGATCACAAATATCCAATGTTTCACGTACATTGTGGTCGGTGATGAGCACCCCAATACCTTTGTCGCGCAATTGTTGAATGATGTATTTAATGTCCTTTACGGAAATAGGATCCACTCCAGCAAAGGGTTCATCGAGCAAAATAAACTTTGGTGCACTTGCTAAAGCACGAGCAATCTCTACTCGGCGACGCTCTCCCCCTGATAAACTCATGCCTAAACTGTCTCGAATATGGCCAAGACTAAACTCTAAAAGTAGACTTTCTAATGTGTCTAATTGCTGGCTTTTTGTGAGTTGTTTTTGAGTTTGTAGAATGGCTAATATATTTTGCGAAACTGTCAATTTACGAAACACAGAGGCTTCTTGAGGGAGGTAACCGATGCCTTTACGGGCTCTTCCATGCATTGGTTGATGGGAAATATCCTCTTCATTAATAATGATCTGCCCACGGTCGGCATGCACTAAACCCACGATCATATAAAAACAGGTTGTTTTCCCTGCGCCATTAGGACCCAGTAGGCCTACCACTTGGCCAGCTTCAACGCGAATGCTGACATCTTTTACGATGGCTCGCTTACTGTAGGATTTAGCCAGATTTTTGGCTTCTAAGGTTGCCGCAGTGTTAATCTTATTGAGCATAGCATTCGCATCGTACAATATTGGTAGAGGGTTAATTGGAGTTAGGTAAGAAAATCATTTTGACTCGTTTGTCTTCACCACCGGTGGCCTTAACGTTATCCTTTGGAACGTCAAAAAGAATTTTATTGCCACTAAATTGGTTTCCTCGTTGGATCAGCTTCGCTTTACCAATTAAGGTCAAAAATTCATTTTCAACCTGATAATCTATGCTTTTTCCCCAAGCTTCCATGAGTTCGTCTTTGCCAGTCTCGGTGGGCTCAGATTGCTGGCGCATGTAGGCTAAACCTTCGTAAGGCCCTTCTTTAGCCAGCATGGTTTGAATGCCATTATCATTAAAGGTCAGGGTGATTGTGGAAGCTTCAATTTTCATAGTGCCTTGAGTGATGATGACGTTGCCTGAATAAATAGAAAACCCTTCTCCTTCATTCAACTCGGCACTATCAGCAGTGATCTCTAAGGGCTGCTTGCGGTCGCTATCAAGGGCCCAGGTCAAAGGGCTGGATAAGAGGGCTAAACAAGCCATGCAACACATGATCAAGCCATGCCAATAGGGCAATGGCTTAACCCTAAGGGACTGTTGGATAGACAGAAACATATTTAATTCCTCGGTGTGGAGTGAGTACCCTTGACTTTATTCAAGAGCAGTAAACGTTGGGTATCGAGTGTGAGGCGCATTCCTGTGCCCGTCAAGTCGCTATATTTGGATGTTAGACTGGCCCGTTGGTCAGATTCAGCATAATTTTGTTGGGGAAATAACCTAAGGCTTTGGCTGGTGAGGCTAAGTGGACGGTTAATGTCGGGGCCGTTAGTGACTAAGGCGTTACCTGTTAGGTTCACTTGGGCTCCTGAATCGAGTATCAGTCCCTCGTCTGCTTTGCCAAACCATGCTGAGTCCCCATCCGCTAAATAGATATTAAACCTGGGCTGCAACATGTCAGTGGTGCCAAACTCTTGAATGTGAGTAAACCGTTGCGCGGTTATTTTAGAGGATAAACTTCCCATTTCGTCATATTGGCTAATAGTGGCATTCGTCATGTAATAGTCTGGAATCCACTGGGCATCTTGTTCGCTTGTTTGTTGCAATGCTTTCTGCCACCACCATAATACGAGCAGCCCAACCAATCCTAAAGTCACCAAGTTGATATACAACCAGCGGCTGCGCAATAGCGTTATCATTTTGAGGCTGCAGTGAGCGGGGTGTTAAGGTAAGGTGCTAAGGCAGCATCCCAAGTGCCTTGAGCCTGCATAATTAAATCACATACCTCTCGCACGGCACCTTGGCCGCCATTGCGGCGGGTCACATATTGGCTGTACTGCATCATAGTGCTGGCAGCATTAGGCAGGGTAATACCTAAGCCGACCTTGATGATGGCAGCAAGGTCTGGCAAGTCATCGCCCATATACGCCATGTTAGCCCAGTCTAATTGTAAGTGTTGAGTGAGCTCATGCAGCGCAGTGAGCTTGTCTTCTCGCCCTTGCAACACTAATTCGATGCCCAACTGTTGAGCTCTTTGGCTCACAATACTGGAACTTCTGCCTGTGATAATAGCCACCTTGACACCGCTGGCTTGGAGCATTTTAATGCCTTGGCCATCCAAACTGTTAAAGGCTTTAATTTCTTCACCTTGGTTACTAAAATAAAGCTGGCCATCGCTTAGTACACCATCTACATCTAATGCGAGTAGACGCACAGAATGGGCGTGTCTGGTAAGCTGAGCCGCAGTGAGTTCTTGTGAAGGCATGTTATATGACTCCCGCTTTTAACAGGTCGTGCATGTTAATTGCGCCCACAGGGTGATTGTTTTTATCACATACAATAAGGGCATTAATTTGGTGTTGTTGCATGATTTGCAGGGCTTGAGCAGCCAGCATACCAGCTTGGGCTTGAATAGGATTATGAGTCATAAGCTCGCTAATGTGGCATTCACGCAGATCTTGGCTATGATCTAAGCTGCGCCGTAAGTCACCATCTGTGTAGATGCCTGTAAGTTGGCCTTGGGGACTCACGACCGCAGTCATGCCCATACTCTTTTGGGTCATTTCCATGAGGGCATCGGCAAAGCGAGTGTTTTGTGACACTGACGGTAAGTCATCGCCAGTGTGCATGATATCACTCACTTTAAGTAATAACTTTCGACCCAGTGCTCCACCTGGGTGAGAAAAGGCAAAATCTTTGGCACTAAAACCTTTAGCTTCTAACAAAGCAATGGCAATGGCATCTCCCATAACCAAGCAGGCTGTGGTGCTTGAGGTAGGGGCAAGATTTAAGGGGCAAGCTTCGGTACTCACTTTGACATTAAGATGCACATCGGCTGCTTTAGCGATGGTAGAGTCTACAGCGCCTGTCATTGTAATTAGCGGCGTACCGAGGCGCTTTAGCATAGGTAATAGGGTCACAATTTCTCTTGTGGTGCCAGAGTAAGACAAAGCAATGACCACATCTTGGGCAGTGATCATCCCCATGTCACCGTGACTGGCCTCACCCGCATGAACGAAAAAAGCAGGTGTGCCGGTACTGGCTAAAGTGGCTGCAATTTTGTTAGCAATGTGGCCTGATTTACCCATGCCTACTAAAACTATGCGGGCTGAACAATCCATTAATAACTGGCAGGCCTGCTCGAAGGCCCCATCAATGCGAGTGGCTAATTCAGCAACGGCTGCCTGCTCTAGGCTAATAGTGCGTAAAGCAGATTCGGCAAATAGTGCGGTCTGAGTTGGGTTGGCCCCCTCAGCGTTTTTTTGGCTCACAACATCTCCTAAGTCATGTGCGTGAATTATCTAGCGATAGTATAAAGTAAAAACATATACATAACATAGATCAACAGCAGTAAGCCGCCCATAGGCCTAGAAATATGACCCCCGCGACGGGCTTGAAATCCTAGGGTAAGGATAAAGAGCGTTAACATTAACATGAGCCCATAGTCCCGCCATAGTGCATCGGCTTCTATAACCACAGGGCTGATGAGGGCGGGTATCGCCATGACACCCAATAAGTTAAAAATATTAGAGCCGATGACATTGCCCAAAGCAATACCGTGTTGGCCTTTGCGAGCACTCATTATGGAAGCCGCAAGTTCTGGCAAGCTAGTGCCAATGGCAATAATAGTGAGGCCAATAATCATCTTACTCACACCTAATGATGTGGCAATATACACGGCGCCACCGACTAATATTCTTGACCCCAGTGCTAATAGAACTAAGCCCACTAACAACCAAACAATCCCTACCTTTAAGCTCATTTTGGCTAAAGGTTCTTTTTTGTCTTGTGAAGTTTCTTGAGAGTAATCTTGTTGAAAGCGTTTAAATAAATACAAACACACAACCAAACCAAGCAATAATAACCCACTGTCGATTGCGTCAAGATAGTAATCTAATAATACGATGCCAGCACCCATCGTGGCGAGGGTTAGTATGGGCAACTCAACCCGCACCAAGTTGCCCTTTATTGGTAATGGCGAAACAAGTGCAGTGGCTCCTAAAACTAAGGCTAAATTGGCTATATTGGAGCCGATGGCATTGCCAATAGCGAGTCCTGGGGCATCATCTAAGGCGGCCATCGCAGAGACTAGTATTTCAGGCGCGGAGGTGCCAAAAGCCACAATAGTTAAGCCAATTAACATGGGAGACATGCCGAGGTGACTGGCTGTTACCGAAGCGCCATCAACAAAGCGATCGGCACTCCAAATAAGTAGGATTAAACCGATCAAAACGGCGGCAATGGCGATAAGCATAGTTAAGTCTATTAATTGAAGTGGCGGTGGATAGGTAACTACAGGATCTCAACAGGATTAGTTCCAGTAGCGAGGCGCAATAAAAGCAAGACTCGACTGAATTTGCAAGTTTCTTTGCAGTTAAGCGAGTCAATGCTAAACTTATAGTCTTAAAAGTTAAGGCCATTATCGGAACTTCATCAATGCACACAGACGGCATAATTAATCTGCAAAATGTCAGCTTCTATCGCGGCGGTCGGGCTATATTTGAAGACCTAAATTGTGCCATAGCTGCAGGAAAAATCACGGCTATCATGGGCCCAAGTGGGACTGGAAAAACAACCCTGTTACGTCTTATTAGTGGCCAATTACAGCCGCATAAGGGACAGGTTTTTTTGTTTGATCAAGATATGGCTAAGATCAAACAAAAACAGCTTAACCAACTGCGCAAGCGCATGGGGGTGTTATTTCAAAGTGGTGCTTTGTTTACTGATCTCTCTGTTTTTGAAAATGTGGCCTTTCCCTTGAGAGAACACATGAACTTGTCAGCTGATGATTTGTATAATCGAGTGCTAACTCAATTGGAAGCCGTGGGTTTGCGTGGGGTGAAAGATTTCATGCCTTCACAGCTTTCAGGTGGCATGGCGCGGCGTGTTGCCTTAGCTCGGGCAGTCGCCATGGGGCCGGAGGTGATCCTTTATGATGAACCCTTTGCAGGCCAAGATCCTATTGCCATGGCAGTCCTACAAAGATTGATCAAAAGTTTGAATGATCAGTTGCAACTAACCAGTGTATTGGTGTCTCATGATGTTGCTGAAGCTTTTGCGATAGCAGATCATGTGATTTTATTAGGGGAGGGACGGGTGTTAGCCCAAGATCACCCTGACGCTTTAAAGACCAGCACTGACCCAGCAGTAAAGCAATTCATTCACGGAGAAGCAGATGGTGTTATTCCATTTCACTATCCTGCTCCCGCCTTGCAGGATGAGCTACGAGGGCCATCATAATGCTTCGTTTTGTGGTTGATTGTATTGCTAACTTAGGTGCGGTTTTATTACATAAGTTAGTGCAAATGGGCCAAGCTTTATTAATGTTGTTGCAAGCCACTACGGTGCAACCCAAGGCATCCAGTCTCACTAGGTTAATCCAGCAACTTTATGTAGTGGGCGTACAGTCGCTAATTATCATACTGGTTTCTGCGTTATTTATCGGCATGGTGCTGGGACTGCAAGGCTTTACCTTGCTATCAGCCTATGGGTCAGAACAGGCTGTGGGTCAAATGGTGGCTCTAACACTCGTGAGAGAACTGGCGCCAGTCGTGGCGGCTTTATTATTTGCTGGTCGAGCGGGTTCTGCGTTAACCGCAGAGATTGGCCTAATGAAAGCCACAGAGCAGTTAGCCAGTTTGGAAATGTTTGGCATCGACCCATTGCATCGCATTGTAGCACCAAGATTTTGGGCAGGTATTATATCCTTACCTTTACTGGTGGCTATTTTTAGCTTGGTAGGTATTTATGGTGGACACCTTGTCGCGGTGGAATGGCTGGGGGTCTACAGTGGCTCTTATTGGGGCAATATGCAGCAGGCTGTTGATTTTAATGAAGATGTTCTCAACGGCATGCTCAAAGCTTTAGTCTTCGCATTTTTAATTAGCTGGATTGCGTTATATCAAGGGTATTCATGTCTTCCAACGTCCCAAGGTATCAGTGCTGCGACCACTCGGACTGTGGTGTATAGCTCTTTGGCGATTTTAGGTTTTGATTTTATTTTAACAGCGCTAATGTTTGGAGGCGCAGTATGAACAAGAGATGGTTAGAATTAAGTGTGGGCGCAATGATGGTGGCTGGTATAGCTGCCCTTGTGGCTTTGGCGTTGCAGGTTAGTGGTGGCAGTATGCGTAATGTTGGTCATTACCCTGTGAGTGCTTTGTTTGAAAATGCTGCGGGTCTTGGCCCAAAAGCCAAGGTAACTATGGCTGGGGTGACGATAGGCGAAGTGGTTGCTGTGGGTATAGACCCCGATACATTAATGGCTGAGGTGCGCATGCAAATTTATGGGCAGATCAATTATTTATCCATTGATTCCAGTGCGAGCATTTTAACGGCGGGTTTATTAGGTGAAAAATATGTCGGTATTACTGCGGGAGCAGAAGACGATCTGCTAGGGGCTGGAGATGTGATTGAAGATACCCAGTCGGCACTCATTTTAGAAGAGCTTATTGGCCAGTTTTTGATTAACCTCGGTGATAAATAATAAGGAATAAAGAGCATGATGACGTTAAACATTAAGAGCACACGATTCACGTTAACTGTAGTGCTACTTTTATGCGCCCTAATGGCCAAGGCAGACGAATGGCAAGAAGCCAGTCAAGTGGTTGGGAAAAGTACACAAGCTATGCTTAGCTTACTGGAACAGGGTCGTCTAGATGCGCTTCGCGATAGCGAAACTGCAGGGGAAACTGTGCCTTTAGATGTGCCAAAAATGCTTTTAGGTATGGAAGTCATCATGGACACAGTCATTGATTTTGAAAGCCTTGCCAAAGGGGTGATGGCTAAATTCTACCGACGGGCATCGCCTCTACAAATCGATGAATTTCAGGCCGTGTTTAAGCGTTCACTGTTAAACACTTATTCGGGTGCGGTCATGTCTTTGGAAATAGATAATTTTGAGATTCAACCAAACCCCACGCTGAGTAAAAAGCCTGGCCGGCAAAAAGTTTGGGTCAAGGTGCTAGCCAATGGCGCTGCCTACGATATTAATTATGCCATGAAAAAACGTCAGCAAGGCTGGCGTGTCACCAATGTCACTATTGATGGTATTAATTTGGGTTTAGCTTTTAGGAAGCAATTTTCCAGTGCTATGGCCCAAAGGAAAGGCAATATGGATGATGTCATTGCATTTTGGAATGACCCATCCTGAGACGATTGATTACTAAACTTTGGTGGCGATAGTGGCGAGTATTTTGCTATCATGAGCGCCAAATTAGCCCTTGGAGAATATTTTGGACGCGCAACAAGTTAAACAAATTATTGAGCAGCAACTTGCTGGGACCCAAGTCATTCCTAGTGGCGAAGGTTGTAGCTTTGAGGTTACTGTGGTCGGCGACTTGTTTGGCGGTTTGTCTCCAGTGAAGAAACAGCAACTGGTCTATGGTTGCTTAACGGATCAAATTGCGGATGGTTCCATCCACGCTTTAGGCATAAAAACCTATACTCAAGATCAATGGCAGCGCTTAAACGCTTGACCTGGGCATTGCGCAAGTTATTTTAGAATTAAGAACTACTCACATTCGGCGAGCAATATTATGGATAAGTTAAGTATTACCGGTGGTAAACGCCTCGATGGAGAAATTCGGATTGCGGGTGCAAAAAACGCTGCACTACCCATACTAGCGGCAACCCTGCTGGCTCAAGAACCGGTCACTATTCGTAACCTGCCTCACTTACATGACGTCACTACCATGATCGAATTATTAGGTCGGATGGGGGTCTCTCTGCTGCTAGGAGATAAACTGAGTATAGAGATTGATGCAACCACGCTAGACCACTGCATAGCCCCCTATGACTTAGTTAAAACCATGCGTGCTTCTATTCTTGTATTAGGCCCCTTGGTGGCGCGCTTTGGCGAAGCAGAAGTATCACTGCCTGGTGGTTGTGCCATTGGTAGTCGACCTGTAGATTTACATATTCGTGGTTTAGAAGCTATGGGTGCAACCATAACGGTTGAAGAAGGTTATATTCGTGCCAAGGCAGACCGCCTGCACGGGGCCCATATATTTTTCGATACGGTTACGGTAACAGGTACTGAAAATATCCTCATGGCAGCTACTTTGGCAGATGGTGAAACCGTCTTAGACAATGCTGCGCGTGAACCTGAAGTCGTTGATTTAGCAGAATGTTTGATTGCCATGGGTGCAAAAATTACTGGCCATGGCACAGGTACTATCCGTATCCAAGGAGTTGAAAAACTTCACGGTTGTCATTACGACGTCTTACCAGACAGGATAGAGACAGGCACTTATTTAGTCGCCGCTGCAGTGACTGGTGGACGTATTAAAGTCAAAGACACTCGCCCTGACATCATGGAAGCAGTGCTTGCTAAATTGGAAGAAGCGGGAGCAGAAATTATCATTGGCGAAGACTGGATTAGCTTGGATATGTATGGCAAACGACCGACAGCGGTCAATTTAAAAACTGCACCATACCCCGCTTTTCCCACAGATATGCAAGCTCAGTTCTCGGCCCTTAACGCCATAGCAATCGGCAGTGGACGGATTACTGAAACTATTTTTGAAAATCGCTTTATGCACATCGACGAAATGGCTCGCATGGGCGCACAAGTGGTCGTCGAAGGCAACACTGTAATCCAACAAGGTATTGAAAGGCTGAAGGCAGCGCCGGTCATGGCGACAGACCTCCGAGCTTCTGCAAGTCTTGTGATTGCGGCCCTAGTGGCAGATGGCGAAACTATTATTGACCGAATTTATCATATTGATCGTGGCTATGATTGCATTGAAGAAAAAATGGGCGCTTTAGGCGCTATTATCAAGCGCGTTGCCTAAGTGGAAAATATCACCATGCCCAACAGTCTGACCATTGCATTGTCTAAAGGTCGCATCTTAAAGGAAACGTTGCCGCTTTTTGCCAGTGCTGGCATCGAACCTTTGGAAGATGTATACACCAGTCGTAAATTAGTCTTTGAAACCACTCAGCCCGGAGTCAGGTTTCTAGTCATTCGTGCGACAGATGTCCCTACCTATGTGTCCTACGGCGCTGCAGACATGGGTGTAGCAGGCAAGGATGTATTATTAGAACATGGGGGCAATGGCTTGTATGAGCCGTTAGACCTCCAAATTTCCAAGTGTCGACTTATGACTTGCGCCCCTATTGGCGCTGCACCGGCTGGCAGACGTCTCAGAGTTGCCTCCAAGTTTGTCAACATAACTAAGGCTTATTTTGCTGAGCAAGGGCAACAAGTGGACATTATCAAGCTCTATGGGGCCATGGAGCTAGCGCCTCTTTTAGGCTTGGCAGACCAAATTGTAGATATTGTTGACACGGGCAATACCCTCAAGGCTAATGGCTTAGAGCCATTGGAAGAAATTGCCGTCATTAGCAGTAGGCTAGTGGTCAGCCAAGCATCTATGAAGCTCAAACATGGCCACATAGGCCCCCTTATTGAACAGTTATCTGCGGCGGTTAGCGCCCTCCAGGGACATTAAAATGCAATGGCTTAAAGTCAACCGGCTCGATACCCAACAAGCCAATTTTGAGGCTCAGTTGAGTCAATTATTGGGTTGGGAAAGTGTTTCTGATCAACGTGTGCAAAAAACTGTAGCGGACATTATAGAACGTGTAAAATTGCAAGGTGACACGGCCCTGTTGCAATTGACCAATCAGTTAGACCGCACACCATTTAAAACGGCGTCCGAACTTGAAATCCCCCAGCAAAAGCTTGACCAAGCGTTGGCAGAAATTAGTCATCAAGAACGAGAGGCATTGCAAACTGCAGCCGCTCGAATCCGCGCTTACCACCAACACCAAAGACAAGATTCATGGAGCTATGTTGAAGCTGACGGCACTTCCCTTGGTCAGCAAATAACAGCGATGGATCGGGTGGGAATTTATGTCCCTGGTGGGAAGGCAAGTTATCCTTCATCGGTTTTAATGAACGCTATTCCTGCCAAGGTTGCTGGAGTGAAGGAAATCATCATGACGGTGCCTTTGCCTAATGGCAAAGTCAATCCGTTAGTCCTGGCTGCAGCAGCCATCGCTGGAGTAGATCGTGTTTTTGCTATTGGCGGGGCCCAAGCCATAGCAGCCCTCGCTTATGGTACCCCAATGGTGCCAAAAGTAGACAAAATTGTGGGTCCAGGAAATATTTATGTAGCCACGGCCAAGCGCGCCGTGTTTGGTGCCTGTGGCATTGACATGATAGCAGGGCCGTCAGAAATTTTAATTATTTGTGATGGCCATACTAACCCAGACTGGGTCGCTATGGACTTGTTCTCTCAAGCTGAACACGATGAGCAAGCTCAATCTATTTTGTTGTGCCCAGACAAAGACTATTTGGATCAGGTGGAAGCCAGCTTTAAAGCCCTGCTGCCAACCCTGGAACGCAGCAGTATTATCAAGACGTCAATTGAAAATCGTGGGGCTCTTATTCAGGTTGCCAATATGCAAGAAGCGATCGACATTTCCAATCGCATTGCTCCCGAACACCTGGAATTATCAGTCGCAGATCCTGAAGCTATGTTGCCTGAAATCCGTCATGCTGGGGCTATCTTCATGGGCCGTCATACAGCGGAGTCCTTGGGTGATTATTGTGCTGGGCCGAACCACGTGCTACCCACTTCAGGTACGGCTCGTTTCTCATCTCCCTTAGGTGTTTATGACTTCCAAAAACGCTCGTCGTTGATCATGTTTTCAGAGCAAGGGGCGAGTGATATGGGGAAAGTAGCCTCAGTATTGGCACGTGGTGAAAGCTTAACAGCCCATGCCAGATCTGCTGAATACCGCATCCTTGATTAAGCTTTATGATGGCGTTTTTTGGTGCTAATTTAGCGTTTGGTGGCCACAAGGGTCGCTCTCAACGGTGCAGGGTGCCCTTCTATTGAGCGGTTGGTGTCGTTTGGATCAAGAAAATCAGCAAGGGAGTGAAACGTCATCCACTCTGTGGCTCTTTGCTCTGCAGTGGTGGTTTGACTAACATCGACTGTGCGTATATTTTCTAAACCGATCTTACGCAGCATGTTCTCTAATGCCTCAGTGCTGGGCAAAAACCACACGTTGGCCATTTTTGCATAACGCTCTGGAGGCACAAGGATGGTATTGATGTCCCCTGGCACGACTAAAGTTTCCAGTACCAATTCTCCACCTGGGCGCAAATAAGACATGAGTTCTTGAATATGGTCGATGGGTGAGCGTCGGTGGTAAAGTACTCCCAAACAAAATACCGTATCAAAACAGCCAAAAGCAGGTAAGTGCTCACTGCGCAGTGGCAATATATAAGCCCCATTGGCAGGCAGTAATCGTTGCGCGACATGGAATTGATAAAGGAAGACGCGGGTGGGATCAATGCCCAAAGCAAGACTCGCGCCAGCACCCAACATGCGGAATAAAAAGTAGCCATTACCAGTGCCTATATCGAGCACTTGCCGGCCCTCTAGAGGGCTAATGTGGGGTTCAATGCGCTGCCACTTCCAATCTGAATGCCATTCTGTTTCTATTTCAACGCCTAACAAATTCCACGGACCTTTGCGCCAGGGCATGAAAGCTTTAAGGTGTTGCTTGTATTCCAGCAAGTCCAACGCTAGATGTTCAGGTTTAACAATACAAACACTGTCATCTGTGAAGCTATATTTGGCACACTCTATTTGCGGCATGGACTCAAGGGCGCGATCCCATTCTAAGGAACGGCCGTGGTTTTTGAATTCGTAATGCTGCTGTAAAACATGTCTTAGTTGTGGATGAAACTGCTCTAGGTTGGAGTTTTTTGTGAATTCAAAAAAAACCTCTAAATTTATACCCATGTTGGTCTCGCAGGTCACGTTTTAGTGAGATAATTCAAGCACACGATCCGGCCTTACTTGAAAGCGAGTAAGGCACAAAAGTTAAAACATTGCATGCAGGTCTCAACTCGGCTAAAGCCCGCGTCAAGTAGGCGTTGTCGGTGTTGTTCTAACGTATTGGGCACCAAAACATTTTCTAGGGCAGCCCGCTTCTGAGCGATTTCAAGATCACTATAGCCTTGGTAACGCTTAAAGTCGTGGTATAAGTCCACTTGTAATTCCTGTTGTTGTGGGTCATCAAAATAGACCTTTTCAGCCAGTAGTAAAACGCCATCTGAGCGCATGCCATCAGCAATATTTTTAAGAATACTCGGTCTTTCGATATCGGCTATAAACTGTAGTGTAAAGTTAAGGATAACTATGGATGCATTTTCTATGACCGTATCTTGTAAATTTTGTTGGCAAATTTCATAGCTGGCTTGACTGTGATCTCGAGCCATATTATGTCGACACCGATTGACCATAGCAGGTGAGTTATCTACCCCAACGATGTGAGCATCGGCGGGTAGGTTTTGGCGTAAACGCAAGGTCATAGTGCCAAGAGAGCAGCCCAAGTCATAACATTGACTATGGGGTTGGCCATATCGGGCCGCAAGTAAACCGATAACATCTAATAAGAAATTATAACCTGGCACTGACCGCTGAATCATATTCTCGAATACGTCAGCGACCTGAGCATTAAACTCAAATGGTACTGGCCTTGCAAGGGGTTGTGCAAAGATCATGTCTTGCTCAGGTGGTGGGGTAGAATGAGTCATAATAAGTCACTTACTGAGCAGATGGGCGGGTACCAAGGATAGCCGTGATAGTGGCATGTTTATTTTCACGTCGATAAGTGACTTTGAGCTTGCTGCCGGGCTTTAGTTGTGTCACGTAGTTTAAAGAATCATTCCAATCTTCAATAAGATTATCATCAAAATGGGTAATTAAATCGCCAGGTTGCAAGCCTGCTAAATGGGCAGGGCTATTGGCATAAACGCCCGACAACATGATGCCAGTGTCTTGGTCCAAAGCAAACACATTTTGACTATATTGACGTTTAAATACGCTGAAATCGATACCTAACCAGCCTCGGACAACTTGCCCTTGAGTGACAATACTACGTAAGACTTCAGCAGCAATATCAATAGGTATAGCCAAACCGATGCCTTGACTCCTTGAGCTTGTGGATGAGTTATAGAAGTGCGCAGTATTGATGCCTACCAGCTCTCCTTGTGCGTTAATCAAGGCGCCACCTGAATTACCTGAGTTAATAGCCGCATCGGTTTGAATGAAACTTTCGAAGGTATTGAGGCCTAATCGATTGCGTTCTTTACCACTGATAATGCCCATTGACACGGATTGGCCGAGACCGTGGGGGTTGCCAATGGCAAATACTAGATCGCCGACACGCGAATCTAAATCAGCAGGCACCTTGGCTGGGGTTAAGTTAACAAGTTCAATCTTGATGACGGCCAAGTCAGTGGCCGGGTCAGTGCCAACTAAAGTGGCGGCTGCAGATCGACCATCAGCTAAACCCACTAAAATTCGCTTCGAGTTTTCAATGACGTGATTGTTAGTAATAATGTGCCCTTCAGCACTGGCGATGACCCCTGAACCCAAATGCACCTCGTTAGTGTCGGCATCAATTAATTGGCCCTCTAATAAGTTGGCATAGTGAGGATCTTTTAATAAGGCAATACTGGTCGCGGGCATTGAAATCTGGCTATATATGCGTACCACCGAGGCCATGCTGTGTTCAAGTACATCGGCATAGCTAGGTTCTAACGTTTTTTGGGTACCGAACCCAGTGGCGGACCACAAAGGGATACCTGTGGTTTTTGTAAACCACTGGGGGGCGATGAACATGAGAGCGATGGCCAGAAGCACGCCCGCGAGGGCGAAGGGTAACAAATATTTGATAAACGAACGGGTCATATCATTATCGAATCGCTAATGGCTTAATAAAGATTATTAATGAGTGTCTGTCATGGGCCTACCTAGTTTAAACTTTGGTGCAGTTAAAGGCAAAAAACACTTGAGCTGTTTGTGTATAAAGTTGAAGTGATCATAGAAGCCAGTGGTGTGTGGCTGGGGCTATAATAAGTGATGCTTTGTTTAAGCACCTTATGTCTTATGGCTCAAACTAGTGGTTCTAAGCGCATGGGCTCAAGTTTGAGTGGGTAGGTGTGGCTATATTTTCAAAACCTTCAAAACCTTTATCAAACCTCCAAAGCCTAAAATATCCACCTAAAAGTCTTTCTAGCCTCTATGGCATTGCACTTAAGTACTCAAGTTTTAGCCGTGGGGGTCACAGGAATATCATAGGCTGATGGGGCCGTCGCTTCTTGCTTAGGTTTGAGGCCATAGCGCTCGTCTAAAGTACCATGTTCTTTAGTACTGCTGCTCGGTGCATAGTCCATGGGAGGGCGGATAGTCGGTGCAGGCTCAGCCTGGTGTTCTATAGCGCTCTCTTTTGGCCCTGCAATGGTTTCTAGGCTGCTCACAGTGTCTGGGTCATCACATAAGCTTTGGGCCCCTTTGGCCAACTGCTCATGCACATTGCGATAGCTATCAGTAAGTTGGTTGACGGCGGCAGCCGTGTCTGCAAAATGCAGATTAACCTGCTCTTTGTATTCGGCCATTTCTGTATGGGCCGTTTGCAGTTCCTTGCTAAGTTGGTTTTGACGTTTGAGGTCGCTATTATTAGTGCGCCCGAATAAAAATCCAATGCCAAAGCCAAGCAGGGTGATGACTAACCAAAAAAACCAATCGTTGCTGAGTAAATCCACCCGCAGCTCCTTTCAATAAAATGACTTGCAGGATAGTATTGTAATGGAATTCGTCCATTAGTACATCTCAGATATTACCTAACGCATTCATTTATTAACCCTATTTACTATTTTGACTGATATATGGCCTCACCTATCGAGCAGTATCGTAACGACCAGCAACAATTACACTTTTCTGCAGACATTGCGCAGGCCAATGCTATTGAGGATTTACAGAGACTTTATCTTGAATTATGTGCACTTGATGATGTTCAAAACCAACCTAGATCGTTATCACAGAGAATAGGGGCTTGGGCTGGCGGCCACTCTAAGCAGCAAGCAGCCACTAGAGGTTTGTATTTTTGGGGTGGGGTTGGGCGTGGTAAAACCTACCTCATGGATGTGTTTTACCAGTGCTTGCCTTTTGAGAACAAAAAGCGCACGCACTTTCACCGTTTTATGCGCCATGTTCATCACCGTTTATCAGTTCATAAAGGTATAAAAAATCCGCTAAAGATGGTCGCTCAGGAATTAGCTGATGAGGCTATGGTTATTTGTTTTGATGAGTTTTTTGTGACTGATATTACCGATGCTATGATCTTAGCGCACTTACTAGAAAACCTATTTCAAATGGGTGTGGTGCTGGTGGCTACGTCTAATATAGAACCCCAAGGCTTGTATGAAAATGGCCTACAAAGACAGCGTTTTTTACCTGCTATTGCTCTATTGGAAAAGCATACAAAGGTCATCAATGTAGATGGTGGGGTTGATTACCGTTTGCGCACATTGTCTCAAGCAGAGCTGTATCACTGGCCCCTCGATGCCGAGGCAGATATAAGTTTGGCATCAAGCTTTTCAGCGTTAGCACCACTGCAATCGCCTTTGCAAGCACCGTTGGAAATTGGAATCAGTGGCACAGGCGGGGGTGTCATCAATATCAATGGGCGGGCGTTCACCTATATTAGGCTGTGTGATGATATTATCTGGTTCAGTTTTGATCAGTTATGTGTGCAACCTCGGTCGCAAAATGATTATCTAGAATTGGCATATGAATTTCATGGCCTAATCATTAGTAATGTGCCTTGCTTAAAAGCAGGTATGGAAGATCAGGCGCGGCGCTTTGTCAACTTAGTGGATGTTTGTTACGACGCTAATCTAAAACTCATCATGTCTGCAGAGGTGCCCCTTCTAGAGCTTTATGCGGGGGGGCAATTAGATTTTGTATTTCGCCGAACGTTAAGCCGATTGCAGGAGATGCAGTCTCATGAGTACCTAGCGCGGGGCCATGTGTCAGGGTAAAAGTTCGAAAGGATACTTAGACTAAAAACATTTGCTTTAACACTTAACAAAGCACTTGTTTATCCTGTATAATCTCGCCTCGCAGTTTCTGTGTTGGCTCTGGGAGCGTGGCTTTTTCTAGCTTAGCTAAAGAGTTGTTAGGGGCATAGACTGCTAGGCACGTTATTGGCCACTCTAGTGAAGGTTGTATTAGGCAGCGCAATAACTCAATAATTATAGGTAGGCTCAATAAACTGGGCCGTTAAATAGGTTATTCACATGAAAACCGTAAGTACTAAACCAGCTGACGTGACTCGTGACTGGTATGTTGTCGACGCTGAAGGTAAAACTTTGGGTCGTATGGCAACTGAAATCGCTCGCCGCCTGCGTGGTAAGCATAAGCCAGAATATACCCCTCACGTTGATACCGGTGATTACATCATCGTTGTTAACGCCGAAAAGGTCCGTGTAACTGGCAATAAAGCAAAAGACAAAATGTACTATCGTCACACAGGTTATCCTGGTGGCTTGCGTTCTATGTCATTCGAAAAGATGGTTGATCACGCTCCTGAGCGCACCGTTGAATTCGCTGTTAAAGGTATGTTGCCAAAAGGCCCACTGGGCCGCGCTATGTACGCCAAGCTTAAAGTGTATGCGGGTACTGAGCATCCACATCAAGCGCAACAACCACAAGCATTGACCCTGTAAGGAGACGATCATGGCAGTTACTCAATATTACGGTACCGGTCGTCGTAAGACCTCTACCGCTCGTGTGTTCATGACTCCTGGCACTGGTGCCATTACAGTAAACAGCCGCGAACTGGATGTTTATTTTGGTCGTGAAACAGCCCGCATGATTGTTCGCCAACCGTTAGAGTTGACCGAAACAGTTGAAAAATTTGACCTAAAAATCACTGTAGAAGGTGGTGGTGGTTTTGGTCAGGCTGGTGCAATTCGCCACGGGATTACTCGGGCTTTAATGAGCTTCGATGAAACGTTACGCCCTAGTCTGCGTGCAGCTGGTTTTGTGACCCGCGATGCGCGTGAAGTGGAACGTAAAAAAGTGGGCTTGCGCAAGGCGCGTAAACGTCCACAGTTCTCTAAGCGTTAAGCTTATTGCATCGTTTTGGTGCATGTTTAAAAAACCCAGCCAGATGCTGGGTTTTTTTGTGGCTTGTTGAAAATCAAAGGCTTTTGTAGCCTTGGAGTGGGGCATTTACCTTGTCTATTTAGTACCTTTCCTTTAAAATTGCGCTCAGTAATTTTACAGCCTAGCTGGAGACCAATTGAATGAGTAATGAAGGCGTGAATACGCGACGTCGCGTACTAGTCGGTGCATCCTTAGTTGTGGGTGGAGTTGGCAGTGTAGCGGCTCTGACCCCTTTTGTATCTTCCTGGAACCCTAGTGCAAAAGCCAGAGCGGCTGGCGCACCGGTCAAGGCAGATGTTAGTAAATTAGAACCAGGCCAACAAATGATTGTTGAGTGGCGTGGAAAGCCTGTATGGATTGTTCGGCGCAGCGCAGAAGCTTTGGCGCATTTGGCCACTTTAGAAGATAGTTTAGCTGACCCCGCATCTGTTAAGTCAAAGCAGCCAAGTTACGTGCCGAGCACTGCAGCGCGTGCTTTGCGTGATGAATACATTGTGATGATTGGCATTTGTACCCATTTAGGTTGTTCACCCACCTATCGTCCTGAAGTGGCGCCAGTCGACTTAGGAGAAGATTGGAATGGAGGCTTTTATTGCCCTTGCCATGGTTCAACTTTTGATTTATCTGGCCGCGTTTATAAAAATAAGCCAGCCCCGACAAACTTAGATATTCCGCCACATTTTTATGAGAGTGATTCAGTCATTCTAATTGGCGAAGATGGAGGAAATGCGTAATGGCTGTTGGTAATCCTAACCGCGCTAAGGCGGAAAGAGGTATTGTTCGTTGGATTGACGACCGCTTTCCTCTGACCCAAATGTGGCAAGACCACATGTCAAAGTACTATGCTTCCAAAAACCTTAACTTTTGGTATGTTTTTGGTGTTCTTTCTTTACTCGTCTTAGTGAATCAGATACTCACTGGTATATGGCTTACTATGTCCTATGAGCCCTCTGCTGAAGGCGCTTTTGCCTCAGTCGAATACATCATGCGTGATGTGGAGATGGGGTGGATCATTCGATACATGCATTCCTCTGGCGCCTCAGCCTTTTTTATTGTGGTTTATTTACACATGTTCAGGGGCCTAATGTATGGCTCCTACCAGAAACCCCGTGAGTTGATCTGGCTCTTTGGCATGGCCATTTACCTAACGCTAATGGCGGAAGGATTCTTTGGTTATTTATTGCCCTGGGGTCAAATGTCCTACTGGGGTGCTCAGGTTATCTTGTCTTTAGCTGGCGCCATTCCTGTCGTGGGTGAAGACCTCGTTCAGTGGATCCGTGGCGACTACCTGATTTCAGGTATTACCCTGAATCGGTTCTTCTCATTGCACGTTATTGCTCTACCTATCGTAATTATGGCCTTGGTTTTATTACATATTTTGGCATTACACGATGTGGGTTCGAACAATCCAGATGGCATCGAAATTGACAAAGATAAAGATGAAAACGGCGTGCCTGTTGATGGGGTCGCGTTTTGGCCCTACCACGTGGTGAAAGATCTGGTGGCTATTGGTATTTTCCTAACCGTGTTCTGCTTAGTCATTTTCTTTTTCCCAGAAGGTGGGGGCTACTTTATTGAGAAGCCTAACTATGAGCCTGCCAACTCGCTGAAGACGCCTGAACACATCGCGCCAGTGTGGTATTTCACGCCTTATTATTCCATGTTGCGTGCCATTACCTTCTCTCTGTTTGGTTTAGATGCTAAGTTCTTAGGTGTAGTGACCATGGGTGGGGCTATAGCCATCTTGTTCGTGGTGCCTTGGTTAGATCGCAGTCCGGTCAAATCAATGCGCTATAAAGGCTGGATGAGCCGGACGGCGCTGGCCGTTTTTGTGGTGAGTTTCATTGTTCTAGGGTACCTCGGTACCATAGCCACAACAGAGGGCCGCACACAAGCAGCTCAGTTATTTACCCTTTTGTATTTCTTGTACTTCATATTGATGCCGTTTTATACGCGCATTGAAGCGACGAAGCCTGTGCCTTCGAGGGTGGTAGAATCATGAAGAAGTTATTCTTAATTAGTTTAATATTGATGATGCCTATGTTTGCCCAGGCCAGTGGTGGGCCGAGTATAAAGCTGGATACTATGGAAGCGGATGCGAGCGACAAAAGCTCACTACAGCGTGGCATGCAAACCTATGTCAATTATTGCTTGGGCTGTCATACAGCGCAGTACCAGCGTTATATTCGGGCGGCAGAGGATTTGCACATCCCCGAAGATCTGGTGATGGAGCACTTGATCTTTAGTGATCAAAAAATTGGTGATCAGATGACCAGTGCAATGGATCCTAAGCTTGCTGCTCAGTGGTTTGGAGCGACTCCACCAGACTTGACCAATGAAATTAATCTACGCGGTACCGATTGGGTTTACACTTATCTGCGCAGTTTTTATGCTGATGAGAGTCGTCCCTATGGAGTCAATAACGTGGTCTATCCTGCTGTGGGTATGCCTAATGTGTTGGCAGACTTGCAGGGTATCCAAACGAAAACTTGTGGAGAGGTAACCCAACTGGACGACCATGGAGCTGCCGTGATCGATAGTCTAACGGGTGAAGCAATAACTGAGCAAAGTTGTGAGCTACTCTCTGTGGCAGAAGGCTCAGGCACCATGACACCGGCTCAATTTGATGCAGCGATGTATGACCTCACTAACTTCATGGCGTATATGTCAAAGCCATACAAGAGTGACAGTCAACGGATTGGTCTGTGGGCTATTTTATTCTGCTTAATGATGACCGTGTTGTTCTACTTCTTGAAAAAGGAATTCTGGCGCGACGTCCATTAACGCTTGACTTTGAGGTATAATAGACGATTGCAGTCTATTTAAGCGCGACCTATGCCCGTGACTCTAGGTGAAGGGCATAGGTCGCGACTTCGTTCCGGCGCTGAGCGCTATCGTTTATTATTGAGGTATATCTACATGGGTGTAGTCGCTAAACGCTCTTCCATGACGTTTTTCTCTGATGGTTCAAATCATTATAGCCACCGCGTGCGCATTGTTTTGGCAGAAAAGGGTGTTACCGTTGACATCATTGATGTTGATGCTGAGCACAAGCCAGAAGATCTGGCTGATCTAAACCCCTATAACAGTTTGCCGACCTTGGTCGACCGTGATCTGGTGCTTTACGAAGCTAATGTGATGATGGAATACTTGGATGAGCGCTTTCCCCATCCACCATTGCTGCCGGTATATCCTGTAGCTCGTGCAGAAAGTCGGTTGTATATGTACCGTATTGAGCGTGATTGGTGCCGCCTTGCCGACCTAATCATGACCTCAGATGATGAAGCTGAAATCATTGAAGCTCAAAAAGAGCTGCGTGAAAGTCTGATTTCGACAGCACCAATCTTTACTGAAAAAGACTTCTTTATGAGTGAAGAGTTTACTTTGGTTGACTGCTGTATCGCGCCAATCTTGTGGCGCTTGCCGCAGTTGGGTATTGATCTTCCAGAGCTACAAGCAGCGCCCATGCTAGAGTATATGGAACGTATATTTGCGCGCGAAGGTTTTCAAGAAAGTCTGTCTGAGGTTGAGCATGAAATTCGGCTTTAATTGAGGCCGTGAAGATGATGACTCCAAGTCGATCTTACTTATTACGTGCCCTTCACCAGTGGATCTTGGATAATGATTCCACTCCACATATGGTGGTTGATGCGACTATCAATGACGTGATGGTGCCCGAACACTTTATTAGTGATGGGCAAATTGTGCTAAATATTGCACCTAGCGCAGTGGAAGGCTTAAACCTTGGTAATGAGGCGATAGAGTTTAACGCGCGCTTTGGTGGTGTGCCCATGCATGTGTACGTGCCTATACTAGCGGTGATGGCCGTGTATGCTAAAGAAAGTGGTGAAGGTATGGGGTTTGGTTTTGAACCAGGCATTCCAGATCCTGATGGCCCATCTAACTCACCTTTAGCAACGGTAGATAAACCAAAAGCATCGGGTACGGTGTCATCAATTGCAAGTCGTACGAAGCGTCCTACGCTCAAAGTTGTTAAATAACTAAACCGGTTAGTCATGCTTTTGAGAACATAAAAAGGGGTCAAAGAACCCTTTTTATGTGTTCTCAAAAGAAGCTTCGGTTTACTATTAATCGATGTATTCAAACACCTTAACAATACGCTGGATGCCACTAG
>ENA-OQVM01000575-OQVM01000575.1-marine-metagenome-genome-assembly--contig:-NODE-575-length-56467-cov-31.256216_pt1 | contig 56467 bp, 69 predicted proteins | sample MGYA00237776_ERZ505498 | MGnify/ENA primary metagenome ERZ505498 (study PRJEB26159, sample SAMN06265151) | marine metagenome | isolation source: Helgoland LTER site | place: Germany:Helgoland, sampling...
TTTTCCTTTTGACGGGCTAATGCAACGAATGGGCTTTAATCTTTTAGAGCGCGTTTATCACAAGTGTTTTTTAGGCGAATAGAATGGCTACAGCAGTAATAGCAGGGTTAGCAGGCGCAATAGGGGCAGCAGCAACTGGTGCAGCTATATTTGGATTGACTGGCATTGCTGCTATTGGCGCAGCATTTGCTATCGGTGCTGGCCTATCCTTAGTATCTCAAGCCCTTATGCCTTCTCCAAATTTAGGCTCTGTGATGGGCGGTCGATCCATTACCACCAGAGATGCTGCTACGTCCCGAAAGATAGTATACGGTCGCGCTAGGATAGGCGGTAATATCGTTTACTTGGAGTCAACAGGTACTGACAATAAATACCTTTGGCTGGTTATTGCTGTTGCTGGCCATGAGATCGACGCATACGAAGAAGTCTGGTTTAACGATGTAAAAATATGGGATGGCGGTAATTTTATTGGCGGCTGGGGCAACTATGTAAGCATTGGATTCCACAAAGGCGACCAAACTACAGCAGACAGCGGGTTAAATGCTGCATCAACCAAATGGACATCAGATCACAAGCTGTTGGACACAGCCTATATGGTGGTCAAGCTGACTTACGACATTGATCAGTTTGCCAATGGATTGCCTAACATATCTACAGTTATTCGCGGCAAAAAAGTTCTAAATCCTGCTACTAGCACTACTGCGTGGTCGCAGAATCCAGCCTTGTGTGTTTATGATTACCTGCGAGATACTAAGTATGGACTGGGTGAATCTGCAAGTAACATTCTAACTTCTAGCATTACTGCTGCTGCAACGGTTTGCGATGAAACTGTCGCACTTGCTGCTGGCGGCACTCAGCCTAGATACACTATCGATGGCGTTGTGGATACTGAAGGGTCAATCAAAAATAACTTAGACGCTATGCTAGGCTCTATGATTGGTAGATTAGTATTTTCTGCGGGCAAGTTCGAGATATATGCGGGCGAATATGTAGCCCCTGCCTACAGCATAGATGAATCTGTGGCTGTTGGTGACATAAGTATTCAGACAAAGCAATCGAGGCGTAATGCTTACAATGGCGTAAAAGGCGTGTTTTTATCTGAGGATGATAACTACATACTAGCGGACTACCCTGCACAGCTATCTAGCACTTTTGCGGCTGAAGATGGCGATCCAATCTATTTAGATATGCCGCTACCTTTCACGGTTAATAATATTCGCGCACAACGGATAGCCAAACTTGCTCTGTTCCGTAGCCGACAGCAGGAAGCCATTACCATTCCATGCAACCTAAGTGCCTTGCGATTTAAAATTGGCGACAATATTAATGTTACTAACGCCAGACTTGGCTACTCTAACAAGGTGTTTGAGGTAGTTGGATATAGCCTAGATTTCACATCTGAGGGCCAGATTGTAGTAAATGTAGATGCTATTGAGACTGCGGCATCTATCTGGGACTGGACTACCTCAGACGAGGAAGTCTATCTTGGCGCTGGTGAGGTTGCGTTATATGACGGGCTAACTGCTGCTGCGCCTACTAATCTCAGCGTAACGGGTGACAGCTTTTTAAACTCTGACGGCACATTTAACGCAGAGTTTAACGTGGCGTGGACTAACGCAGATGATGCTTTTACTGATCATTATGTTGTTGAGTGGAAGCTAAACAGTGCCTCTAGCTATTACTCCATGACAACTAAGTCTAGCCCTGCTGTAATTACTACGCTACAGAATGGCCAGACCTACAACGTCAGGGTTAAGGCTATTAATGAGATTGGTGTCTCTTCTTCTTATGTAGCAGCTTCACCGACAGCAGCGACTGATACCACTGCGCCAAGTGTACCTAGTAGCGTATCTGCTACAGGCCAGTTTGAGGCTATATCTGTCAACTGGACGAATCCTACTGCCGCTGACTTTAGCCATGTAGATGTTTATCAATCTACATCATCTAGCGGTACATATTCTTTAGTCGGCAAAAGCTCTGGCACTTCATTTGTTAAGGTAGGACTAAGCACTACAACTACCTATTACTACAAGGTGAAGGCCGTAGACTTTACAGGCAACCAGTCTGCGTTTAGTGGCGTAGTCAGCGCAACTACAACAGCAGCACCAGCAGCGACTATTCCTGATGGTAGTATCGATACGATAAAAATTGCAGACGATGCAATTACTAATAGGCTTATTGATACGGATGCAGTTAATTCTGATTCTATCGTAGCTAACGCAGTTACTGCTGTAAAAATTGATGTAGCTAATCTAGCCGCTATTAGTGCTGATATAGGTACGATTACCGCTGGCTCTATTGATGGCGTAACCGTAAAGATTGGCACTGGCACAAGTATATTTAAAGCAGACACTAACGGTATTTACTTAGGCAATGCAACATTTGGCAGCGCACCGTTCAGAGTAACCCCTGCTGGCGCAATCACAGCCACTAGCGCAACAATTACAGGAACGATCACAGCAACTAACATCGATGGAACAACCGTTAAATACACTGGCGGTAATTTAGAAGTCGGCATTATTGATACGCCTAACATCGACAATGACGCTATAACTAATGCGCTGATAGCAACTGATGCTGTTAATGGCGACTCGATTGCGGCAAATGCTGTGACAGCAGTGTCTATTTTAGCAGGCACAATTACTGGCAATAAACTAGAAGCAGGAACCATAACCGCTAATGAGATAGAAGCCAGAACTATTACTGCTGCACAAATTGCTACAAACACTTTAACTGCCGCTGAGATACAGGCATCTAGTATTACAGTAGATAAGCTCTCAGGCGATGTGTCAGAGCTTTACCCGACCAGTGTATATGCTAATACCACCATTACCTCTACAGCAGCATTTACGCAGCAATTCTATATCCCCGCGCCATCTTTAAGCATTAGCAAGCGCCAGCGTATAGACATGGATTTTGATTTTGTTGTAATTAATAGCTCAGGGACAGATTATCAGGTAGAGTTTCAGTTCGGATTGCAGGTTAAAAGCAAAAGCGCAACAGGTGTACAAGTTGGATCAGCAGGTGGCGTTACTTTGTCTAGCAATCCCTTCCCGTATAACTGGTGGATATACCTATCTGGCAATTACCTTTCTGCCTTAGATAATACTGGGGGTGTTGCAAATAATTCTAGCGGAACCAGCAACGGCAATATCAATTCAGTGTTTTACCATACTGCTCTAAATAGAACATATATTATGGTATCAGCTTTATCTAGTCCATTTGCTACAGGTGATACTTTATATTTTAACCCTTACAGATTTGCTGGTGTAAATACTTATGTGGATCCAGCTTCTCTTGATGATATTCGCATACACGTGCCGGCGGGAACTACGCAGACTGTGCGACACAACATTGCTAAAACATATGGCGAGTCTACTACTACAACGGAATTTAGGCCGGAAATAGTTGGTACGACTAACATAACAAATGTAACTGCAAAGCTGATGAAGTATAGCGGAACAATGGAGAACGTATCTTGATAGAAATCGGTTATACTACTCTCAATGGCGATGATACCGTGACAGGTACATACAATAGTCCTGTTGATGCTAACACCGCATTAGAGGCATTAAATATTACTCTTCGCTCAAGAGATGACATTTACACACTTTTTATTCAGGCAGATCATGGCGAAGGCATGATTAAGTATGGGTTCGTAGACCCCCTAGAGGCATAAGATGACTTTTTACTTAGTAAAAGATGACAATGCGCCACAGGTAAAGGCGACGATCACCAGAGAAGATGACGGATCTATCGTTGATTTAACTGGCTGCACTTTGGTTTTGAAATTTCGCAAAAAAGGCGGCACTACAACGCTGTTCACTCTTAGCGGTGTAAATAACCCTGCTACAAATTACGCAAAGGGCATAGTGTTGTTTAATTTTGGAGCGACAGATTTAGACCTTGATTCTGGCTACTACGAGGGCGAGATTGAGATTACTTACCCTAACGGTACGGTAGAGACAATCTACGAGCTTTTAAACTTCAAGCTAAGGGCTGATTTCTAAGATGGCTGACGCTAAGTTTGCACTTAGGCGAGCTATAGCGAAGCTTTCTGCGTTAAAAGCTGCGGCACAGGTTGTTAGCCTGAGAGCTATAGCGGCAGTAGAGGTTGGCGCTTTTATTGTTGGTCAACTATTTACTAAGGCTTTTGCAGATGCAGCGGCTATTGTGGATTTCGTTGCGCGTGCATTATGGAAGTCGCCATCTGACTCGGCGGGTGTTGCAGACAACGCAACATTGGCATCGACCAAAGGTTTAGCTGATAGCGGCACTACGGCAGATCAGGCGGTCATCGAGGCTCTAAAAGAGCTTGCTGACGCAGGTAGCGTTGCTGATGCTGCTGCTTTGTCTGCTATTTTAGCCAAGTCAGAAAATCCAGCGGTTAGTGATTTAGCCGCATTAGATTTTGCATCAACGGAAAGCGACTCTGCGGCCCTGACAGATGTAATTACTGTGTTGCTGTTTTTCGGTGTTGACCTAACAGACAGCGGCGTGCTGACTGATGATGAGTTTTTCGACTTCACCAAAGGTCTTGCAGATACATCAGGAGCAACTGACGCACTGTCATTTGTGCTGGCCTATGTGCGCGATCATGCTGACGCTGCAAGTGCCAGTGATGCAGCAAATTTAGGTTTAACAACCTCAAGATCAGACGCAGCAGGCTTTACAGATTCGATAACTGTTGTAGTCGCATTGATACAGTCGTTGTCAGACAGTGGCGCATTTACAGATTCTAGTGTTATTGGTTTCGGCTTGGCCCCCAGCGATGCGTCAGGCGCTGCCGATCAGATAGATAAAAAAGACTTCTTTAAGGTGATCACCGACATTTTATACGGCACCGATGACCTTGATGGAGAATCCTCTGTTGAGGATGATCAGACGATGGATTTCGTCAAGACGCGGACGGAACTTGGATTGATTACCGATTCCATAGTAAACTTAGCGGGTAAAGGAATAACCGAAACGCCTTCAGCGTCAGACTCTGGGAACTTAACAACTCAGACCTATGCGCTTGAAGATTATTTTGCAGAAGAATATTGCGGGTTCATCCGCACATTTTAAGAGGTTAGCATGGTTAAAGATAACTTAAAACTGCGTGGTGATGTGGCAATCGTTGTTAAAGGCGAAGATGGCACTGTAAAAGATACCCGCGAAATTCACAACTTAGTGGTAGACGATGGCCTAAACTTCATTGTCAGCCGCATGAAAGACACTACTCAGGGCGCTATGTCGCACATGGCTGTCGGCTCTGGCACAACTGCCGCTGCTGCTGGTCAGACTGATCTGGTATCTATTCTAGGCTCCAGAGAAGCGTTAGACAGCACTACTGTTTCAACAAATACCGTTACATATGTATCTAGCTTTGAGGCTGGAGAAGGCACTGGTGCGGTTACAGAGGCTGGCATTTTCAATGCTTCTTCTAGTGGTGATATGCTTTGCCGTACAGTATTTAGTGTGGTAAATAAGGGTGCGTCCGATAGTATGTCTATCACTTGGACTATTACCTTAACTGCATCTTAATTTAGAAGGGGCTACCGATGTCTACAATTGTAACACGGGCAGGCAAAGGCTCGCCCCTGACAAATAATGAGATTGACAGCAACTTTACCAATCTCAACACAGATAAGCTAGAAGATGGCGATTTAAGTGTAACCACTAATAGCGCAGGCACTGCTGCACTGGCATATTCTTCTGGTGTGTTTACCTATACCCCACCAAATTTGTCAGGCTATGCGGCATTGTCGGGCGCTACCTTTACTGGCGAGGTAGAGGCTACAGGATTCAACGGTGACCTGACTGGCGCAATATTGTTTAAAGGTCAGGCTGGCGAGGCACTGACCAAAGGCGACCCAGTTTACATATCGGGCATAAGCGGCAATACCACCATAGTCAGCAAGGCAGATGCTGATGACTCTAGTAAAATGCCCTGCTTTGGTATCGTTGATGCGACAGTAAACGCTAACGCTGCTTGCTCTGTCGTTACTTTCGGAACATTGCAGGGGCTAGATACTTCTAGTTTTAGCGAGGGCGATGAGCTTTTTGTCTCGGCTACAGGCACATTAACTACTACTGCACCTACTGGCGAATCTGCGTTGTTGCAGAAAATCGCTAAAGTAACAAAGTCACACGCATCAAGCGGCAGCATCAAGGTTAGCGGTGCTGGTCGCACAAACGCCACGCCTAATCTTAATGATGGCAACTTTTTCTTAGGAAACGGCAGCAATCAGGCTGTTAGTGCAGACTTTAGCACCAGCGTTACCAATATCGCTTTGCCACTATCGGGTGGAGCATTGACGGGCGCAGTTACTACCAGCAGCACGTTTGATGGGCGTGATGTCGCTACAGACGGTGCAAAGCTTGACGGCATTGAAGCCAGTGCAGACGTAACAGACACAGCCAACGTCACAGCCGCTGGTGCGCTGATGGACAGCGAGGTGACAAACCTTGCAGAAGTAAAGGCTTTTGATTCTTCCGATTACGCTACCGCAGCACAAGGCACTTTAGCTGATAACGCTTTGCCTAAATCTGGCGGCACAATGACTGGTGCGCTTGTACTGAACAACACTGGCTCTTTGAAAGTTGCCGCAGGTACTACAGGGCAGCGTGAAGGCTCTCCAGCAGCGGGGATGTTCCGTTACAACACCACCGAAGGCAAGTTTGAAGGCTACTCAACAGAGTGGGGAGAGATTGGTGGCGGTGCTGCTGACCTCCTGCTCAACAGCTTTACTGGAGATGGCTCTGACGTAACCTTTACGCTCTCTGGTGCAGCAATAGAAAACAACACGCTGGTGTATGTCGATGGCGTGTATCAGAACAAATCAACCTATGCAGTATCTAGCGCAACTCCCGCTGTAGTTACTTTCTCTGAGGCTCCTGCTAACGGAGCAGCCATTGAGATTATGGTAGCGGCTATTTCAGTCACTAACGTAGGTACACCCAGTGACAACACAGTCACTACGGCTAAGATTGTAGATGATGCAGTAACAGCAGCTAAGATAGCTTCAGAGCCTGTAGCAGTAGGTATAACAACTGTAGTAACTTCTACATCTGTTACAGCTACAGTAAACACACATGTTTTTGTAGACACTGCAACTAAAACTATTACGCTGCCTGCATCACCGACTATTGGTCAAAGAGTATTAGTTACTGTCGGAAACTTTACAGACACGGTGGTTGGACGTAACGGCAGTAATATTATGTCAAGCGGTACAGACATGACATTAGACAAAGCATATCTTTCAATTCAATTTATATATACAAACTCTACAGTAGGGTGGGCAATAGCATGAGTAATTTTTCAGATTTTATAGGTGGTGGTGGTTCTGCGTCATTCCCCACAATATTTTTAAGTAAGTCGCAGACTTGGGTTCCGCCTCAAGACGGCAATATCTGCATTCACGTTATTGGTGGAGGGGGCGGTGGTGCTGGCTGGAGTGAGTATACGACTAGTGGTGGTGCTGGCGGGTATTGTAAAAAGAACACTTTAGCAGTCACTACTTCTGGTTCTTTTACAGTTGTCGTTGGAGCAGGTGGCGCTGGCGGTGCAAACAACAGAGGCAACACCGGGGGTGGTGGAACTGGGGGAAACAGTACAGTGGCAGGAACAGGTTTATCGTCCACCCTCACAGCTAATGGAGGCGCAGGCGGTGTTTATTCAAGCAGCGCAATTCCAGCAGGAGGAACTGCTGCAAACGGAGATGTAAATAACACAGGTGGCGCAGGGGGGGCTGTTTCTGGCACAGACGGAGGCGCTGGCGGTGGCGCAGTCGGTCTTACGGGTACAGGGCAGGCAGGTTCTGTTGGTAATAAAGACCTACCTATAGCCGGGGAGTGTGACATTATTGGAGACTTCTGGTCATCTACAATGGGGCAAATAGCTGGAGGAATAGCTGGGCGCTGTGTTAGACACACCACTTCCACAGTACCCTATGACGGTGTAAATGGCGGCCCATTATCAGGCGGTGGCGGTATTATATTTAATACAGGTAGTGAAAGATTGGTGCAAGGCGGTGCTGGTGGTATTGGTGGTGGTGGTGGTGCGGCAGAAAACAAGGGCCATATATCGTCATCTTTAGGTGGTGAAGGTGGCGAAGGCATTGTCGTTATCCAGTACATCCCATAAAGGAGAATTAAATGAAATATAATATTAAAGATGCTGATGGCAACATCACAAACACCATCACTGCTGATGCTGAGTTTGTTGAGGCTAACTTTGAGCATTACGAGCTTTGGGTAGCACCTGCACCCGAAGAGTTTACGCAAGAAGACATAGAGGCCATTGCAAAACTATGGCGTGATGGAGAACTCCAGCGCACAGACAAAGCAGCACAGACTCCAGACTGGCCCAACCGTGACAACATCCTGACCTATAGGGTTGCATTGCGCGACTGGCCAGCTACGGATAACTTCCCAGACACAAAACCAGAGGTGGGCTAATGGCTTTAACAAAAGTAACAACGGGCGTTCTTGCTGACACGATAGCCGCTGGTATTCCTACGGCAACTGTGGGCAGCAACGCGAACGCAACAGCTAACACGCATCACTTTGTGTCTGCATCAGGTGTGACTCTTACACTACCTACGCCTACTGTAGGCATGAAGGTGTACGTTACTGTAGGTAACTTTGACACGACAGTCATTGGGCGTAACGGCAGCACTATCGTAGGCTCTGCAACAGACTTAACAATCAACGTAGCTAATATGTCCATAGGACTTATTGGAACTTCAACTTCATCATGGGTGTTTATATAAATGTCAAACTTAACAGACTTAATATCAGCAGGCGGGGGTGGTGGTGCATTACCACAAATCGCATTGACACAATCTCAAACATGGGTTCCACCGCAAGACGGAACAGTATGCATTCACGTTATTGGTGCTGGTGGTGGTGGAGTTGCCACTTTAACAGGAGGCTCTTACGGTGGTGGGGCTGGTGGCTACTGCAAAAAAACTACGTTAGCCGTGACCACATCAGGCTCGTTTACTGTAGTTGTTGGTGTTGGTGGTTTAGGAGGATACACCAATGGAACGAACAACGGAGCAGGAGGAGGAAATAGCACTGTTTCAGGTACTGGTTTATCAAGTACTTTGACCGCAAACGGTGGTGGTGCAGGAACTACTAGTGCTGGAGGTGCTGGAGGCACAGCCTCAAATGGTACAGTAAACAACACTGGCGGTGCTGGTTCTTTTTACGGGGGCGGTGCGGTTGGTGTCTACGGTACAGGAAACCCCGGCAGAGATAATGCACAAGGTGGTGCTGGTGGCGGTTCTTCTGATGCTCAAGGTTGGGATGGCTTGACAGGCTATGGTCAGATTGTTGGCGGCAAAGGTACTAAAACATCTGCTTTTGCAGACTATCAAGGACTTATTAGCCAATACCCTGCGCCTGCTTTAGCAGGAGGCGGTGCAGTGTTTCAAAATCCGGGTTCAGGTAGTGCATACGGTTCTGACGGAGGTGTTGGCGGTGGCGGTGGCGGTTGTCGTAATAATAATAGTCTGGGTGCTGGCGGTTGCGGTGGTGACGGCATAGTAATCATCCAATACCTACCCGCATAAGGAGAAGAACATGAATTATATAATTAAAGACGCTGACGGCAACATCACTAATCCTTGCATCAAAGCTAGTGCTGAGTTTATGGAAGCTAACTTTGAACACTATGAAGAGTGGTCTGTGCCTGTAATTGAAGCGCAACCAGAATTAGAAGCACGACAATGGCGCAATGGCGAACTATCGTCTTCAGACTTCATAGTCCCTCTGACAGACCACCCTCAACGCGATGCTTACATGACGTATCGTGCAGCCCTACGCGACTGGCCCAGCACAGCAGACTTCCCAGACACTAAGCCAATTTTAGGCAGCTAATATGATTGCAGAAATCTCAGCAGTTGTAGGTGTACTAAAGGCTCTTAATGATGGCATTAAAACCGTCAAAGAGTCTGGAGACCACTTGTCAGGTCTGTCGGGATTGTTTACTAGCCTCACTGACAGCAAGGTAGCTGTAGAGAGCATTGAAGAGGCTACTAAAGCAGGCGACCACATACTAACACAGGAAGAGGCTCTGGAGCTTGCATGGGCTAAGAACGCCATTCGAGAGCAGGAGAAGGAGCTAAAGAAGATAACGCCTAAGCTAGTCTGGCGTGACATGCTGATGCTTCAGAACAAGTCTATTCTAGACCACAAGCATAAACTAGAAAAAATTAGACTTGCTAAGTTAAAACAACAACGAAAAGTAACTGATATGCTAAAAAACATAGGAGCTACCATTGTTGTTGTTTCTGTATTTGGCGGTATTTTTTGGTTAATAACTGAAGGTATAATATAATGGCTGTAGAAGAATCAGTAAAAGAAACGGTAGACGTAGTAGCTGCCTCAACAGGTATACTTTCTTTAGTTGCTTGGCTACCACCTACAGCCTCGTTGTTTACTATTATATGGTTAGGTATAAGGATATACGAATCAGATACCGTAAAGGGGTTTTTAAACAAGGAAGATTAATGCAGTTCTATATTTTAACGTCTACTAACTATGATGCTCTTGTTAGACATTTTGATTCTAGATACAGCAACATAGAAAAAGAAGACGCTGTAGTAGTTATAAACACATTAAATGAAAAGTATAGTGCTCAGGCCGAAGACTTTTGTAAAGAAAATAACATTGAGTATTACATTACAGAAAGCAACGGAACACCAGCAAAAGGTAAAAATTCTGTATTAGATATTTTTTTAGAATCTAATAATGATTATTGTGTTATGGTAGATGGAGATGACTTTTTAACTCCGCATGGAGTTTGGATGTACAAAAATTTAGAGGTAATGGATAATCCTCCAGATGCAATATGTCTAATAAATCAAAAGTCTTATAGGTATGTAAAAAATACTTTGTATGCTTTGCAACCATTTACAGTAGATTATAGTGACTTGCTAAGCTCTGATTATTATACAATGTTTAAGAATGAGTATAAGCTAAGCGAAGAAAAATCAAAATACTTTGAAAGCTTGCATTACAAGTTTTATGCACAACACAGAAAGTATTCACAAGATAACGAAGCACATTGTCGAGTTACGTGGCTTAGCAAAAAAGCAGCAAAGTTTAGATTTAATGAAGACATAGTTGTGGGTGAAGATACTCTTCAAATGTTTGAGTTAAAAAACCAAGCAGTATTAGGCAACTTAAATTTCTATACTACAGACGAAACGCCTGCAACCTATGTATATGACGAAAGAAATGCAGGTACAGTAATGAAAGTATCTAAGTTTGGTTTTGATTATGAGTGGATGGATGCATACTTAAACGAGCTTAAAAAAATGGAAGACGAAAATAAACTACATGAAAATGTAAAGCTTCCTGAATTAAAGATAGATTATCCTGTAGTATATAATAAAAGTGATTATAAACTTACAGATAAATATATTCACAAATATAATGACATTAATGTAGAGCTTCCACGAAATGCTACAGAAAAGTCAATACACAAAAGTTATTTATATTTAAAAAAATATGCTGCGTAGAATAAGGAACTTTAATGATTAAAGCTCGACAAACTTTAAAAAACTTGCAAGCTAGTCGCATACGAGCACAGGCTTATGGCGGGGGATTGCAGTATAATTACGGCTCTGGGGGCGGAGGCGGTGGAAGCATGGAAGGCTCTACTGTTTATGGTTATAATCCAAGCCCTACTGCGGGAGGCAGCTATAACAATGCTGGTGTAGGACAGTATAGTAACACAGGCTTTGGGATTCCGGCTGGCGTTGGTTCAACTTCTTCTGGTGGAGGAAACTCTAGCGGCTATGTCAGTACTCCGGCCCCGAAAGAAGAAGAACCAGAAGTAAATGAAGTAATAGTAGAGGCTGAGCCTTTACCACCAAAAGATGAACCAGAGCCTATTCTTGTTTCAGAAAACAAGGAAACAGGTGTAAATATATATGATGCTCAACCCACTATGGGTGGAAGCAATTCTAATACAGACGATAAAGAAACTGAAGACAAAGAAGAAGAAAACTCAGAAGATACTGAAGACGATGGAGACAACAGTATGGCAAACACAGAAGGCAAAGAACTTCGAAATGGAAACGCTTATGGCAGTTCCGGCCCTAAACAAAACCCCAATAACGGCGGAAACCAAACCGGGGGTGGCGGAAACCAAACCGGGGGTGGTTCAACCCAAGAAGGTACTGGTGCTCCAATTAAAATTGGGCAAACAACTCCTGAGTATACTATTCCAGAAATGGAAGCTGTAAAAGCTAGTGCATACGGAATGACTACATCTAAAAAAGATATTCAATCTGTAGGCGAGGCTGGCACTGTAACTGTAGGCGAAGACGTTACGGCTCCCGACATGGGTGCAACTGTAGAACAAGAAGCTCCAGATAAAGTAGGCCCCGCAAAAGAAGTTACGGGTGCTACGTTTGATGCTTCTCTAGTGGGTACAGGTGCTGATGTTACAGCAGCTCAAGGACGGCTTTCTCCAGAAGCTATAGCTAGAGTAGAAGATGCAAAGCTTAGTGAAAGAGCCGTTGCAGCACAAAGAGATACTCAAGCCGAAAGAGAAGCTCAGGCAGGCAATGTAGTTTTTGATGTTGACTCAGGAGCCTACGTAAATAAAGTAAGCGGTAAGACTGCTTCTGTTGAAGAAGCTAAAGCTGCTGAAGCTCAAACACGTAAAGCTATTACAGACGACACTCTTTCTGAAGGTGAGGCCGCTAAAATTGTAGATACTGTAGGCTTTGAAGCTGCACAGCGCAGAACAGTTCAAGGCACAGCAGCTAAAAGCGCAGCGGCTGGAATGCTTGCAGAGGTTGGTGAACTTCCTCCAGAGATTACAGCAGCAATTGTAGAAGACCCTGCAACTGTTGAAGCTGCTATAGACGAACAACCTGTAGAAGTAAGAGCTGCCGTTGCAGCACTGCCCACAGAAGCTCTAGTATCTTCACAGATGGAAAGCTTGCTGGGTGGACTTGAAGACGGTAAAACTCCTGCATGGGCTAAACCAGCACTTGCGGCTGTTGAAGCTAACTTAGCTAGACGAGGCATGAGCGCTTCTAGTGTTGGCCGTGATGCAATGTTTAATGCTATTATTCAGAGCGCAATGCCAATGGCTCAAAGCAACGCTCAAGCTTTGCAACAGCGCGCAGCTCAAAACCTGAGCAATGAGCAACAAGCTAACATGTCTACAGCAACACTAGACATGCAGCGAAGGATGTCTAATCTTTCTAATCAACAAACAGCCAACTCTCAAACAGCTCAGATGGCTCAGCAAATGTCTACAATGCAGAGCCAGTTTAGACAAGATGCCGTAATGACTACTGCACAAATGCAGCAGCAAACACGTACTCAAAACTTAGCGAATCTTCAAGAATCTGCTAAAGTTACTGCTATGAATGAGCAGGCTATGAGAGCACAGAACTTGGGCAATGAGCAGCAGATTGAACTGGCTGATATGCAGTACATGAACGCTACTGAATCCGAAAACATGTCGGCAGTTCAACAGCAGCGTCTAGTTGAAATGCAAACAGCCGCAGATTTCTTGTCTAAAAATGCTGGATTCAAGCAACAAATGGAGCTGGCTAATTTGTCTAATGACCAGCAGATGAGGCTTGCTAACTTAACAGCTTTAAATCAATCTGAATCTGAAAACCTTAGTGCTGCACAACAAACAGAGCTTGCAAACTTAAACAATCGTATGCAAACCAACATGCTTCAAGGTAAGATTGCAGCCGAGATGAACCAAGCCCAGTTGACTGTTGACCAGCAAAGAGCAGTTCAAAATGCTTCAATGATAGCTAATGTAGATTTAACTAAGTTTAATGCAGCACAACAAGTAGAACTAGCCAACAGTAAGTTTATGCAAACAATGGTTGCCGCAGAGTTCAGTGCTGAGCAGCAAGCAGCAATGCAAAATGCAACTGCTATGGCTTCTTTAGATATGGCTAATCTCGATAAGAATACTAGGCTTGCAGCACAAAATGCTCAGTCATTTTTACAGATGGATATGACTAATCTAAACAATAGGCAGCAAGCAAATATAATAAAGTCTCAAAACCAGCAGCAAGCAATGCTAAGCGACCAAGCAGCTACTAATGCATCAAGACAGTTTGCGGCAGCTAGTCAGCAACAAGCAGACCAGTTTATGTCTAACCTTGGTGTACAGATAGAGCAGTATAATTCTTCTGCTGCTGCGGCCCGTAGCCAGTTTAATGCTACTGAAAGTAATAGGATGGCTGCTATAGATGCAGGAAACGAGCTACAAGCACAACAGTTCAATAATCAATTAGCTGTAGATGTACAAAAGTTTAACGAGCAGTCAGACTTTCAGCGTGACCAGTGGAATGCAGCAAATGCACAAGCCGTTGAGCAGTCAAACATTCAGTGGCGCAGACAAGCTAATTTAGCTAACACAGCAGCAGAGAATGCAGCTAATCAACAGAACGTACAGATTGCATACAACATGACATCTCAGGAGCAAACTCAACTATGGCAGCAGCTACGTGATGAAGCAGCTTACATACGTCAAAACTATGAAAACGAACAGCAGCGTAAAGCTCAGATGATTGCAACTGCTATCGGTAATGAATCAGTATTTAAAAAAGCAGGTGATGCAGATTCGTTTATCTCTACAATAATTGATTCAATAAGCAGCACAGGCTAAGAGGATACAAAAGCATGGGATTTTTTAAAAAAGTATTTAAAAAAGTTAAGAAAGGTTTTAAAAGCATTGGCAAGGGCATCAAGTCTGCGTTTAAAAAGATTGGTAAGTTTATGGGTAAGATTGGCATTGTAGGCCAGTTGGCTCTTATGTTTACTCCAGTCGGGGCTATGATGGGTAATTTGTTTGCAGGCATAGGCAACGTAGCCGGACAAGCTTTTAGGGGCGTTACGGGCGCTTTAGCTCAAGGCGGAAAAATTGCTCAGGCCGCAGGTAAAGTTCTTGAGGCAGGCGGAAGCTTTGCAAAAGCAGGACACTCTGCATTTAAGACTGTGACTGAAGGCGTTACTACTTTTATAAGAGAGTTTGGCGGTGCAGCTTTAAACACAATTCCCGGAATGAACAAATTAATGCCTAGTATTACAGACAAAACTTTTACGACTGCTTGGAACGCTACCCAAGATTCTGTATTACAAAACTCTAAAGCTATTATGACTAATTTTGAAAACGCTATCAACGGCAGGATGCCTACTGCGGCTCAACAGGCTGCTTTAGATGCTAAGAAAGCTACGGCTGAAATAACTAAATCAGAGTATGTTGAAAGCAAAACTAAGGCAATGCAAGACCAAGCGGCTAAGTTCCCTGATTCAATAGATGAGCGCTTTAAGCCTTTAGATGACTTAACTGCTGGTGCTAAGCCTGAAGATATATTAGATTATGAAGACTATGCTGTTGATGGAACTATTAAACAAACTCCAGCAGACCAGCGAGTAAGCTCCGTTGAAAGCGATAGTATTTTAAGCAGACCTATAGACTACGCTTCAACAAAATATAAAGAGTTTCTTAATGATAGACCTCTGGGTCAAGCTATTACTGAAGAAGGTATAGATTACCTTGGCGAACAAGTAGCTAAAATTCCAGATGAAATAACAGGGCTAGGTAAACAGCGACTATATCAAAACATAGGTTTAGAAGCTAAGCCTGAAGCTGCTAATGTATACTATGGAGCTGTTGCTCAGTTTGATACAGCCCCAGCAGGAACTTACGGCTCTCCAGAAATTAACGACAGAGCTATGCAGGTTCAGCTTGCGGGTACTGATTTTTATAACTTAGCACCCTTTGGAGCTGGCGCTAATTTCTATACACAAACAATGGCTAGAGGAATTGGAGGTACAGCGTAATGGAAGAAGAAGTATATATGGAAGAAGTGTCTAAAATGAACAGACCTATTCCGGGCCAGTCGCTTACTACAGACCCGGAAAACCCTGCTCCGTATGAAAGACCTCCAGAGTTTACTAACGTACACGAAGCCAGTATGTATATGTGGGACTTTGTAACTGAAGATGAAACTTATGTAGCTTTGATGACTGGAATATCTAAAGGTGTTCCAGTAATGAGCATTGTACAAGTTTTATTATTTGACCAGTTTCAACAAGGCAAGTTTAATCCTGACCTAATGATGATGCTTGCTGAGCCTCTTGCGTATATGCTTATTGCACTTGCTGAGCGTTTAGACCTAGACATTAAGATTGATAATGACGAAGAAGAAGGCGATGTCTTTGGAGTTGATATGGAAGAGGCTTCCTTGCAAAAACTTAGAGAGGCTGCTACAGAAAGCGGTATGCTTCCTCAAGGTTTCTTAACTGAAGAAATGACTACTGACATGATAGAGCTTCCAGAAGTTAGCTTGTTAGAAAAGCCAGAAGCTCCCCTAGAATCACCAGTAGAAGAAACAGCACCTGCACAACCTAGCCTTATGGCACAACCTGAAGGACAGTAAACATGGCACAAGATTCAATTGCATACGGTGAAAGTCTTTTAGCTGACATTCGTCAAAGAAATGACAAGCTTAGAAGCCAAGCAAAAAAAGAACGAAACAAAGACCTATGGAAGTCTGTTGCTGTAAAAATAGGTACAGATGTTGTTTCAGATATTTTTACTCAGAGGCAAGAAGCTTTTTTAGAAAATGAGAAAGCTACTCAAAATAAAATTATGCTTGGAGAGCTTGAAAAAGAAGCAAAAAATTGGAATACTACTTTTCAAACTGCCCAGCAAGCTCCGGGAGGAGAGTTAAAGTATTTGCAGGGCGTTGCTAATTCATCCGTTGAAGCACACCTGAGAAATCAATATGGGCCTAAAGGAACTTACAACGAAGCCGATTTTCAGATGTTATTAAACAAAACATCTAAAGCATACTTGCCTACTCTACAGGAGCAATGGGAAAGCCGAAAAGAAGCTAACAAGACTTACTTGTCTAGCGGAAACAAAGAAGCCTATGAAAAATACTTAGAAAATAAAAAGAAAGAAGTAGGTTTTACAGGAAGTATTATAAAAGGTTTAGGGTTAGACGGTCTTACCGGCAAGCCTGCTGATGGTATACTTTCAACTAGCACATTCCTAGATAAAGCAGAAAAACAAAGGGAGTTAATAAACAACTACAACAAAGCTAAAAACGCAGGCGTAGCTGAGTTTATAGCTGAAAACTACACAGAAAAAGATTTAAAACTCGGTCTTCCTCCGCCAAAAGTAAGCGACACAGCAAGAAAAATAAAAGTTTTTACTGCAACTGGAGATTCTGTTGAACACGAAATATATCCAGTTACTCAAACGGGAGCAGACAATAAAACCGTTACCATTGGTCATGTTTATGCAGACGGAAGTGCATATAACTCTGCGTCTTCTGAAACATTAGGGGTACAGCAAGATTTTTCTAATAACGTAGCAATACAAATTAAAAACAACAATACTCAATTAGGAAATGTTCATTTAAGAACATCCGATGTACCAAGATATGAACAAATAAAAGACTTTGTTAAAGAAAAACATGGTAAAAAATATTTTTCTTCTGACCCTACATTAGACGTTGAAGTGACGGAAGAATATAAAACAATTACAGGATTTATAACTCAAGGTGGGTATCAAGCTAAATTTGAGGGGTGGGGAACTTTAAACGATGGTGCTGAAGTTCAAGCTTCAATGATTCATGATACTTTAAAAACTGACTTAAACCAAGGTATGCCCATTTCTGGTTTGGGCAATCCTTTTAACACAATGTTTAAAATAGATGCGATTTCAGATAGACTTTCTTCTGGAAATTTAGGAATTTCTAAACTTGTTTCTAATGGTGTATCTTTATATGATAACTTAAAAGGTATTCAAGACGTAGAAAAAAGAAACAATATTGAATCTCAATTTTTTAACATGAATTATTTTACTGGGGAAGGAGCGCAAGAAACTCCAAGTAGATTAAGAGCTACTAAAACTTTCCTTGCTGTAAAGTATGCTGTAGATAATAAACTAAACCCCAGAGAATATAACGGTGGTAAAGCTGGAATGCTTGCTTATGCTGAAGCTAAAGTAATGGAAGAGCTGCAAAGTCAAAGCTCTTCAACAGCACAGCAAACTATTAAGGGCGTTAAAAACGCTACACCTACAAGCGGTGTAGGAGGCGTAACAACTTTAGGACTATCTGAAGTTCCTGTGCCTGAAGGAGAGCCTAGAGTAAATAAAGGCAGAGGCTCTAAGTGGTCTTCTCCCCAGCATAGAGAGTATTCAGAGCTTAATAAAGCCTCAGAATTAATAGCAGAGTTAGAAGCTAAAGCAGCCGACCCTAAAATAATAGACGCGCCTAATGCTAGTAAAAATTTAAAAAGAAGAATCGCAGTAGCAAAAGCTAATTTTGTAGCTTTAAAAAATAAGTATTTAGAAAGCTATAGCAATCTTTAAGCAAAAACCTAACCAAAAGGTACAGCATTAATGAAAGAAGAAAACTCAAACACTTATACAGGTTCAGCTTACGATGGCTCTGATTGGGAATTATATACAGAAGGAGAGGGAAGTGAACGAGGAATTATGGAATCTGGTGAAAATATCTTTACTCCACCAGATTACTCAGTAACTGATTGGGAAAACGATGAAGTAGTTTTATCAAGTTTTGAAGTCCTTACAGATTACTTGGCTGAAGAACAAGGGTTAGGAAGCTATATTATTGACCAAGCAGCTACTGGACAAACTACTGACCCTGCTGAGTACATGCGCGACCTAACTATGCGTTTAGGTGCGCCTCTTGCTCTTGCTAAAGCAATGGAAAATGCACCTGAAAATGTAAAGAAAGCCTTTAGAACAATGAAAACTCGTTGGGACAAAGCTGAAATTTCAGGCTTAGGGGAAAGACTAGAGGCTGTTGGAGACTATTCTGCGGATGTTGTGTTCAGCCCAGAAAATGTATTGACCTTAGGTTCGCTTCTTTCGGGAGTAACTACAGGAGGCACAAGTGCCGTTGCAGGACTAGCAGCACGTAAAACTGCACAACAAGCAGCCTCAAGAACTCTTATGAATGCTGTAAGAGCTACTGCTGCTGCACAATCTAAAAATCCTTATAAGGCTTCTGCACTTATTGGTGCTACTTATGGAGGAGCAGACGCACACATCCAACAAGAATTAAACATTGCTGCGGATATTCAAGATGATTATAGTGTTTCAGATACAGTTTTTGGAACATCCATAGGTGCTGTAGCTGGTATGGGTTTATATGCCGCTGGCTCTAAATTAGCTAATAAATATTTTAGAGACGGAACTAAACCCGCTAAAGAGCTTTCAGTTAGAGAAGCTAATCAGTATTTTGATGAAGCTCTTGAGGGTGAGTTTATTCCTGCATCTGGTGGAAGTGTAGTTGAAGAAGCTTTGCGTGTTAGCGGCCCTGAAGGTTCAATAGCAAAAACAGTAGAAGGCGCAGATGACGCACTTAATTCAGCAGCTTCTAAGTTTGCCGAAGATTTGGGTGGCGGCGAAAAAACACGTAAAGAAATTTTAGCAATGATTCGGGCTGCCGCTGATGCTGAAAGCACTGTAGAGGGCCAGACAAGCCGTATAAAGCAAGGTTTGTATACTATAGCTTCTGACCTATCAGGAAACTTTTTAGGCAAGGGAGCAGGTATTCTGTCGCCTATTACAAAGTTTTCTGGAACCGCAGCGCAGCTACAGAAAAAACTGAGCCATGAGTTTGGAATAAAATATAAAGTACAAGATGAAGTAGTTCAAAAAGATTTGTCAGAAGTACAGCGCGAAGTTACCGGAAAGTTCAATGAACGCTTCCGTGTTATTGTTGACTCTCTTTCGTTAAGTGAGATGGACACTAAACTTGCTACAGATATAAATGATGCACTAAGCAAAAGTATGCGTAGCGAAAAAACAATTAATCATCCTCAGTTTAATGATGAAACAAACTCAGCTATTGCAAAAGCAGCTACAGAAGCAAAAGCTTTGTATAATGAAATGGGTGTACAGCTTAACGACATCGGTGTTATTGATAAACTGGTAGATAATTATGTTCCTCGTATGTGGAGCCGTAGCGCTATTGAGGCTAACCCTAATAAGCTTTTAGACTTGTTTGTGCAGAAAGCGGGTATGAGCAAAGCAGAAGCTAGGCGAACCGTAAACAATATGCTGGATGTTAAGAATCAAGTAGACCAAGGAACTTCAGGCGGTTACTTCTTTTCGGCCAAGCGTAAAATTGATACCATTGGAAACGATGCAGACTTTGAAGAGTTTTTAAACTCTGATGTTTTAGGCGCACTACATGCTTATACTTATCAAGCAGGTAAGTCTGTAGCTAAGCATCGTGTGTTAGGTGTAAATAACTTTGAACAGTTTAAAGGTTTTTACATTAACCGTATACGCAAAGAAATGACTGATAACGGAGAAAACTTTACGCCTAAAATAGAACGTCAGCTAGAAAAACTATATCGTACTGCTACAGGCGAGGGCATGGAAAGATATGGTAAAACTGCTCAAACAGCGGTAGATGCTTATAGCTTTACTAACCGTGTAGCTTTACTAGGCTTAGCAACGCTATCAAGTTTGACGGAAGTGTTTATTAACATTGGTAAGGCCGGTGCAGTAAACTCTGTAAAAGGTTTTAAAGAAGCTTTAAATACTTCACATAAAACAATTACTAAAGATATGCAGTCTAAACTAATGACAGAAAACGGTTTAACCGCAAAAGAAGCCCTGTCTGAAATGCGTAACTTTAGCATCCACGTAGACCAAGCGCTTGCACAGGTAGGCGATAGGCTGGCAGGCGATGAGTTAGTTTCTGAAGGAATGCAAACTGCAAGTAATAAGTTTTTCCGTATTACGCTTCTTGACCAATGGACTAAGTTTGTACAGAATGTTTCTTTTGCAAGCGGTAAGAATCTTATCAACGACAATATTACAAAGCTTGCTAGTCGTTACAAAAATAAAACTTTAGACTCAGATGGTGAAGTATTAGCTGGTGAACTAGCAGAGCTAGGCATTGATTGGAAGAAAGCGGTTGACTGGCATAACAGCGGCGCTAAAACAGACAATGATTTTTACAAGACTGATTTCTTAGGAGGTGCTGCACGTTACACAAACTCTGTAGTATTACAGCCTACTGCTATGTCTGGTATTAAGCCACTGCTGTTTTCAAACCCTAAGACTGCGGTAATGTTCCAACTGCTTAGCTATCCTGCTGCGTTTACCAACACTGTGCTGAAAGGTGCCACTAAAGCTATGATAAAGGCCCCTAAGCGCAATGCGCCTAAGCTCTTAGCTGCTGGTGCTATAATGACTGGAATGGCTCGTTGGACTAACTACGCCCGTACAGGAGGCGAAAACGAAAAAAACAAAACTGAGTTTGAAATTACTAAAGAAGCTATTGCACGTTGGGGCGGCAACGGTTTATTGCTTGACAGCTTAAAACGTGCTCAGACTGCTGCTAAGTATTCAAAAAGCAACTTAGCTTATGCTACTCTCCCGTTTGGCCCTGCGGCTTCAGATGCTTTAAGTTTAATACAGCAAGGAATTGTACCTACTCTTGGAAACAAAGCACCTTTAGTTTCTGGTACTTATTTTGGTAAGCAAATTTTAGGTGATGATTACGTTACTCATTATAGAAGAAGTTTAAGAAAAACTCAAAAAGATGTATTTGGCAGATTTATTCCAGAGTTTGAAAAATCTTTGCCGGTTCCTCGCTATGCTACCGGAAGCGTAGTACGTGGTGCAAGTGCAGCATTTAAAGGGCTTATGAATAAAGCTTCTGAAATTATGGAGCCTACTGAACTAAGCAATATAAACGCTTCTAAAATTTCAGAACTTACAGAAGGAATGATAGACGGAAAAGCTATTGAGTCTGTAGCTCGTAATATAGATTCTGAAATTACATCTGCTCAAGCACTTGGAGATATTTCTTTTGCTGATTATGAGCTGTATGAACTAGCTGAAGCTAATGTTGTTCAAGCTATGAAATATAATCAAAAAACTCAAGAAGAAATAATTTCTAATCCTTTATTTTTAGAACTTGTAGAAGAAGCTGATTCTTTAAAGTCTAATGAAAAACTATATGACTTTCAAAAAAGCTTAGGTTATGATGATGAACAAATACTAGCGCTTAAAACTATTGAGTCTATAGATAAAGGCACAGGTCAAAATAATAAAATCTTTGAAAAAGTAAATAATCAAGTTAAAAATATTAAAGCTTTTTACGACAAGGCTAACATCAAAGTATCTCCAGAAGAAATTGAAAAAGCTTCTGTAAATAAATATGATGAAGATTCTTTAGATTTTATGCACGACTACTTTAGAAATGAAATTAAAAAAACCTTTCCATTGTTAAGCGATAAAGGAGCTTTTGAACTATCTAAAAATGCTATAGTTAAAGTAGCAGCCAAAGGAGATGTAAACTTTTCACGATTTAAAACTCCTAACATTTCTGCTAAGGCTGAAGAAAGTGTATTGCTTTCTCCAGAAGCTAGAAAGAAAGCTCAAGAAAAATATGTCGAAGACTCTGAAAATAAAAACACTGTGTATAGAGTTGTTTCAAGCTATGAAAACGCAGACTCTAATATTTCTTTTCCGTTTGCTCGTGAAGTAGGAACTCACGTAGGAACAAAAGGCGCAGCAGATAAGGTTATGATTAGAGACTTAGCTTTGGAGTTTACAGGTAATGATGAAAAAGCAGCAATGTCTTTAATGAAACAATACATTGGCACTTCTGAAAATCCTAAACCTGAAGCTTACGATAAGTTCTTTAACTATGTTTCATCTGAGTTAAAGAAAAGCAATAAGTCTATCAGACCGTACACCATGCAGGAAGGCTACATTAATGTTAAAAAGCCTTTAATTGTTGAGGAAGACATGCCTAGCTGGAGAGCTGAATATATTATTCAAGACATGGAATCTATTTCAACAATAATTAAAGCTGCTAAATCTCAAGGAACTAAAATATCTGAAGAAGATATTGACATGATAGATATTCTTCAGATTGAATCAGACGATTATGTTAAGTACATAGGGGCAGACACCAAGCCATACTCAACTCCGCTAGAAAAAATTGAGATGGATTTACAGCGTTCTGAGTTTAACATGAAGTTTAAAGACTTTATAAATAAACTAGGGTTTGATTCTATTAAATATCGTAACACTGCCGAGCCTAGTTACGCTGGAGAAGACCCTTATTCTTACATACTCTTTGAGCCTGAGCAGTTTAAACTGTCTTCTTCAAAGTCTTTTAATGCAAAAGACCCAAGACACGGTTTTGTATTAGGCGGCGCTGTAAAAGCAGTTACTCAAGGAGCTAAAGCTTTTGCACCTAAAATGGATTCAGGGTTCTTTAGTGCTGCACATAAGGCAGCTTTACAGCTAGAAGGCTCTAAGCCGAGACCCGGACAGTCTTTCTTAAATGAGCTAAAGAAAAAAGAAAACGTAAGCGATGAAGAGCTTGAGTGGACTGGTGCTGCTGAAAAATTTGGCAACAACAATCCAGTGACTAAAGAAGAAGTTTTACAGCACTTTGAAGAGTCTGGTTTTGATTTTGATGTATATACTGGTAAGCCATCTACAAAAAAAGAAGAAGTAATAGATGATATACCTACTGATACTTTTGCAGATAACTTAGATGAAGATGATGCTTTCTGGGCTTGGGCAGAAGAAAACTATCCGCACGATGTAGACATGCTGGATGACTTGGTTGATAACCCAGAACAGTTTGACGCTTGGTTTACTTCAAAAAAAGCAGAGTTTGAAAAAGGTGCAGGAGATTTTAAAACTGTTGATATGCATTTAGACTTTGCCTTTGAAGGAAGAGACACGCAGAACTATCGTGAGCTTGTATTTGCACTGCCCTCTAAGTTTAAAAAAGTAGATTTAGATTATAAGCACATGCATTTTCCTGATATTGCAAATCCTGTAGCTCATGTTCGTTTAGCTGATATTGACCAAACTGAAGATGCGTTTACTAAGACTTTATTGGTTGATGAAATACAGTCTGACGCACAGCAAGAAGGTAAAAAGTTAGGCTACATGACCAAAGAGCAAACAAAACAAAGGGCAGAAAAAGCTAAAGAGTTGGAATCTCGTAGGCAAGAAATAGTTAATTCAACTCTTTCAGAAGAAGAAAAAAATAATCGTCTTGAGGCCCTTCTTGATGAAGCATCTGAACAAGGCATGACAAGTGATGGCGGTGTCCCTGACCTTCCGTTTAAGTCTGAAAAGCGTTGGGCTTTACAAGGTCTTAGAAAAGCCATGATGACCGCAGCAGAAGAAGGATATGACCAAGTTGCTTTAACTACTGGGCGAATGCAAGCTGAAAGAAATAACAAGATAGGCGACATTAACGAAGCCATACTGTTTAGAAAAGAAAATATGCGAACTGGGGAACCTGAGGGATGGGGATTACAAGGTAGAGTAACCGCTAGTGACAGGAGTGACTTCATAATAAACTTTAAAACTATGAGAGAGATTGGAGATAGGCTTCCTGAAATTATTGGTAAAGAAAACGCCAAAGACTTACTAGCCTCTCCACCAGATAGTGATGGAGATTACATACTCAAGCGCAATATGAAATTTCAAGAAGGCGGTAAAAAGTTTTTAGACTTTTATGACAAAACTTTAATGAAGCTTTGGAAGAATAATTTTGCTAAAAAGTATGATACTGAAATTAAAATGGTAGAGTACAAACAAAATGAAGAAACTATTAAGCTTCCTACTCTTGTAATAACAAAAGAAATGCGTGAAGACATTCTTAAAGGTCTTCCAATGTTTGCTGAAGGCGGATATGTAATTCAAAAAGGCGACACGCTTTCTCAAATTGCTAGAGACGAAGGAATGACTATAGCTGAAATAGCTAAGCTAAATAACATTCAAGACGTAAACAAAATATATGCTGGACAAACATTAACTTTCGGTCAGGATATGTCTACTGATATATCTAATAAAGCTGAAATAATAAAAGAATCAGAGCCTGTTATAGAATCCAAGCAAGATGTGTTTGAAGGTGTTCCTGAAAAAATAAGTGACATTACATCTAGCATAGCAGAAAAATCTGATGTTGTTATTGATACTATAGAATCAACAGCCGACAAGCTGTCAGATGTTTCTAAAGATGTACAAAGTACAATATCAGAAACATTTGATGACGTTAAAGAAACTGTTAGTGGTGCTACGGGTCGTACACTTTCAGCATTAAAAAAGCTAGTAGGTTCTGACTTTAGTTCTAGAGGTCGTACAGCAGAGAATACAGCAGGAACCACGGCAGAGCCTAAGCCTACATCCATTATGGGTGATATGACTATGGAGCAGGTACGCGAAGCTAACACGCCTGATGCACCTGACCTGTCAGACACTGAGCTACCAGACCTTGATTTTAGTTCTAAAGGACGTACAGCAGAAAACACTATGGGGACTAACATTTCTCCAGACCTTGAAGGAACTAAAGAGTTTTTCTCAAAGCTAAGTGACGTAGAGTTTAGTTCTAAGGGTCGCACAGCAGAAAATACTGAGGGAACTACAGAAACACCTGAGCCTACATCTATTATGGGTGACATGACTATGGAGCAATTACGCGATGCTAATAAAACCAATGCTCCTGACTTGTCAGAAGTGAGTAAAAAGCGTAAGGCTTCTAGAATTGTTCCTACTATGATACGACAGTTAATCTATGATATTTCTGGTGGGGAAGAAACACTAACTGAAAATGATTTGATGGATTCCGAGTTACAGTCTTTAATTAAAATAGCTTTAGAAAAAGAAGAAAGTGGAAGTTCTGGAATAGAGTACGCAGATTACAAAACACAATCAGCCGGTCAGTCTCAATACGCTGATGTAGGAGGAGGCGGTGGAGTAGTGGACTTCTTTAAAAAGTTAAACAGTCCTGCATATTCTATGAAGACCACTTTAGGTCAAGCTAAGCTGTTTAAAAACGATAAGGGCGAAACTATAGTTTCAGACCGCTATAACTTTAACGACTCAGACGGAACATTTAAACTTTTAAGATTCTTGAGTGGAGCTAAAAACGCAGGGTTAAGTTTTTACGGCCAAGCTAGAAACATAGGAAGAGAGTTCGGCAGTCCTGAAGGTGAAGGGAGTCATGTGATAATTAATCTAGGAGTTTTAGATTCAAGAGATATGGATAATTTGGTGGCAGCACTATGAGCACAGAATTCAAATACTTTAAACTAGAAGACTTTAACTGCCAAGAAACTGGCGAAAATGAGATGTCAAGGGACTTTATACACAAGCTTGACGAACTGCGGGAGGCATGTGGCTTTCCGTTTATAATCACGAGTGGTTACAGAAGTCCAAATCACTCCATTGAAAAACGTAAGGAGAAAGCAGGAAAACATGCCCAAGGTATTGCAGCAGACATTAGAGCACGTAACGGAAATGAAAGATACACAATTGTACAAGAAGCTATCAAGCTGGGATTTAATGGTATTGGAGTCGCTAGTACTTTCATCCATGTGGATAGCAGGATTTGTGGAGCTGACAAAGCTCCTGTGATGTGGTGTTATTAAGGAGATAGACTTATGTTGCAATCATTGATTGGGCCGGTTACCGGACTGTTAGATAAATTTATAGAGGACAAAGACAAGAAGAATGCCATCGCATTTGAACTTAGTACAATGGCGGAAAGACACGCACAGGAGCTTGCGAAAGGCCAGCTTGAAGTTAATAAGGTTGAGGCGGCACATAAGAACATGTTTGTCGCTGGATGGCGACCTGCTGTGGGTTGGGTATGCGTGGCTGGCATGGCGGGTAACTTCATTCTTATCCCGTTCGCAAACTTTTCGTTGGCTTTATCCGGTTCTGACATCATTATTCCCTTAATTGCGCTATCTGAAATGATGCCTGTATTGATGGGCATGTTAGGGCTAGGCGCAATGCGTACCGTAGAAAAGACTAAAGGCGTTCAAAGGGAGAAGTAACATGGCAGCTAAAAAGAAATCAACAGTTAATAAGGCAGGTAACTATACCAAACCGACCATGCGAAAGAATCTGTTTAACAAAATAAAAGCGGGTACTAAAGGTGGTAAGGCGGGTCAATGGTCAGCTCGCAAGGCTCAGATGCTTGCGAAGGAATATAAAGCTAAAGGGGGAGGTTACAAATGAAAGTAAAAGCACCAGCAGGACATCATTGGATGAAACAAAAGAACGGTACGTTTAAGTTAATGAAGCATACCGGCAAGTTTGTTAAGCATAAAGGAGCAAGTCTGGAAGCTAACTTCCCCGTGCAGAAGGTACATAAGTAATGGCACTTAAAAAATCACAGAAGTCTTTAAAGAAATGGACTAAAGAAGAGTGGGGTACTAAGTCAGGTAAGCCCAGTACCCAAGGAAAGAAGGCAACTGGGGAGCGCTATCTGCCTAAGAAAGCTAGGCAGGCTTTAAGCTCTAAAGAGTATGCGGCAACCACAAAAAAGAAGCGAGCCGACACTAAGAAAGGTAAGCAGCATAGTGCTCAACCCAAAAAGATTGCAAAGAAAACACGGAGCTATAGGAAATGAGTAAGAAAAAAGACCCTCGACTAGCTAGAGCAGGAGTAAGCGGCTATAATAAACCGAAACGTACACCGAATCACCCGAAGAAAAGCCATATTGTTGTGGCAAAAGAAGGCGACAAAATCAAAACAATTCGGTACGGAGAGCAGGGAGCCAGTACAGCAGGTAAGCCCAAGGCCGGAGAGTCAGAAAAGATGAAGAAGAAACGTGCAAGTTTTAAAGCCCGACATGCTAAGAACATTGCCAAGGGCAAAATGTCTGCGGCATATTGGGCCGATAAATCTAAGTGGTAGAGAAGGCTGTTAGCTCACGCTCAAGGTAGTCGTGCATCTTCTCCAGTTTAGGTTTAGCGTCACGAATAATCTTACGCACGAGCATTAGCTCATCACCCTTAAACACTTCATGCAGTCGGTCTTCGGGGAGACCACCCATCTCAGTTAGGATGGCCCCCGAATGATTGACGATTATTTTAAACGATAGTATATTAGCTTCCTTTGCTTTCATGTATATCTCCTTATACTATCTCACAAGCTCCACCGACACACGCTAATTCCTGTGAGCCTGTGGTGTTATCTTCCTGTTCAAAGTAAATTAAGTCGTTCCAATTAACATCTTTAGGCATAGAAGCTACTAACTCTTCATACTTCTCTGCACTAATATCCTCATACGGAGCTTGCTGATATACATGGTCACTAACTGGCAACAGACTAATACCAGAACATATATCAAAGTTTTCCCATATCCACTGAGCTACCTGAAGGTACTCATCGTCAGTGTAGTACACAGTGATACTTGGCTTATGCTCGCACCAGTGATTTTGATAAGCCTTCCAAAGTGCTAACTGCTGCATAGCCCCTACTTCTTTTACAACCACGCTGGATGTTGGAGCCTTGACCGGAAAGCTGTAGACCACTGAAGACTCCGACATTACATCTTGTTCTACTGGGAATCCTGCTGCTTCCATAAAGACTGCAAGTGGGTCTTTTTTGTCAGAGCGTACTCTGCGAATGTAATGCTTAGAGAAGCGAGGATGGATACCACTAGCACTATCGACAAGTTGAGATACAGTGCCGCTAGGCTTAACACACGTAATAGCAGCAGACTGTTCAATGCCAAGCTTCTTAGCCCATTTCTCGTTGACCTTGATAGCATGGTCACGAAGACCTTCCAGTGTTGATGCAAGTTCTTCTGCATCTCCTTTACCCGATAGTAACTCATTGTCCATAATTCCTGTCATGCTTAAACCAAGCAGTGCTTCTTCCGCTGTATTCTTTTGCCAAATGTTTCGCAAGTATCTAAAGTCTGTAAGCGTTGCCTGTAGTGTGCCAATGATAGCAGCTAGTTCTACTTTTTCTTTAAGTGTTTCTGCTGTGTCGTCTTCACGCACAACAACCTCAGATAGATTACAGAACTGATTAGAGCGTAGGATAATCTCAGAGCACGGGTTAGTGCCAAAGTCTTGCTCAGAATCTCTACGTCCATTGCGAGCTGCAATATTTTGTGCAGCTACACGGCTAAACAATCCTCGCTCACCTGCTCTGCTTTCATAGAGTGTCTTCATCTCATTGATGAATGCCTCAAAATCAGGCTTCTCAGTATATGCTACGCTGTTGTTGGCCAGTCTACGATGTCCGTCTACTTCCCACCATGCGCCAGTCTTAGCTTTAGCCATGCGATTGTCAGAAAGATTTGATAGACTAATAAGGGCTGAACGTCTTACGCCACCTACAACTACAATGTCAGCAATCTTACATACAACATCGTGGCACTCGATAGATGTCATCTTGCGTCCCCGTGCTTTTTGGAAGACTTCTACACAGAAACGAAATAAATCGTCAAGAGGCGCAGAGCCTGAAGCACGACCACCAAAAGTTTTAAGCCTTGCACCAGAAGGACGCACTTTGCTCATATCCCATTTAGGAATCTTACCGGCATATAACATTGCAATCAACTCACGAAACGCAGAAGCCCATCCAATCTTACTGTCTCCAACAACAATCGTTGTGTCAGTTGGGTGGAAAGTTTCAGCAATTACTGGGAGCTTGTTGATGAATGCTCGCTCAACACTAAAGCCTACACCAGTACCGCACATCAAAACGTACATCAGTTCATCAAAGCTTCGTGGAGAATCAATAGCTAAGTAACTACAATTAAATCCAGCCACGTTATCTTTATCTAAAGCTTCGCCTGCTGTCATCATGCAGCGCATAGACGGCATAACTTTTTGTGTTACAATACCATCATACAATCGCTCTGCTGTTTTCTTATCTATTTGCTTTCGATTAATCCAAAAGTCTACATAACGCTGTACTGTTTCTTCCCATGTCTCTCTTCGCCCTTCGTTGCTAAGCCATCGTGCATATCGACTTTTGTGTATAAACTGTTGGTACTTGTCCATTAATCTTTATCCTCTGTATAAATGTTGTATAGGGTTGCGAAAATAACTACGCTGGTTGTTGCCAGTAATATAAAAAGTCCTAATGCTGTAATAATATCAAGCATCTCCTATTTTCCACACGTTTCCAATAGTAAAAACAAAGAAAGGAATAGAAAAAATTAAACCGTCAAACTCTCCCGCTTCGATTTTATTATCAAAGCCAGTAATCCACACCGGCCTGCTGCTGGATGCCTCGACATCTAATCCAACTCCCATTCTAAAGTTAATGCTCCAGAGCATGTCCATAAATTGTACTGTCATTGTTTTTCCTTTTAGTTTTTTTGCGTTCAGTCTTAGCTGTAGAAGACCTTGTTAATTTTTTAAACTTCTTTTTGCGGTCAAACCTATCTCGCCTTTCTTCTTTCCTGTCCATCACATAAGACCCAGTGCTTTTACGTTGCCTGCAATAATAAAGATACATGTAACCATATGAGTAAGCCACCAAATAGTCCTAATACCAGCAACAGTATTAGCTTGCTTATCTGTCTCGCCAACCTTTTCACCTAAACTCTTCGCCCATATTCTCCACCACTTAGCTAATGTCTTGTGTTTCACGTTTACCCTCTTTCCTAAATCGTTTGTTGTAACCTCGTTTAATGCTCTTAGCAGCCCCCGACTTTTTTAAATAGCAATAAAGTTTTTAGCGTTAGTAAGAGCATCCCACTCTGCGCCACCCTTCAGTGGTATTCTTTTATTCTTGCTCATCTAGTGGTACGTGGTAGGAGCATGCTTTTAAGAAGTAATCAAACTGGTCTCTCATGTCAGATAATGTTAACCCATCGTTATATATCGTATAGACTATTTTGACTGCTGGACATATCCTCTCTGCTTCTCCGAACTCTGGATAGTGTATCAGCTCAAATCTAGGTTGTCTGTCCATCAGCTATTCTCCTCTGTCACCATTGCTGTTAGCTTCTGTAAGTACCAACCAGCTTTCTGTAGGTCTTCTACCTGCTTACCTTTGTAGTCATAGCGCCACAGATACTTCAGGCAGTTACCCTTTAGGTAGCCTTTGAATGCCACTGAAGACATAGACTCTTCAATAGCTTCAATACATTCTATGTTACCGGTGTTGTAGTGTGCGGGTCTGAGCACCATGTCCGTTTCAATGTCCGGTTCTTCTAGTATTTTTTGTGCTTTATCACAAGCTTCTTTAGCTTCTTCGTGAGCTGCCTTCATCCACGCATCTATGCCTCTTCCTTTTTTAGGCTCAGCCCAACAATCTGCAAAGTCTCCAGCATCGCTCGTAACTTCTTTGCCGTAATCTTCTGTGCTATCATAAACATATTTAGATTCTAAACGCTCCATGTAACTTTCAAACGTAGGCTCTCCTGTTTCTCTAACTCTGTCCCAATCTTGTGGCGTTGCGTCATTCAATCTCATCTTTAAAGTCCTCTTTCTTTTTCACGTTAATCCAGTTGTCAGGTATACTGTCTTCACTAAACCATCTAAAATTATTAGCTGAAGCCCACTCACCATGAGAGCGCCTTGTACCATCTTTACGAACCTTGGCGGCAGGCATAGGGGCATTGGGGTTGGCAAACAGAAACACTAGCTCAACATCAACAGGAAGAACCTTAGAAACCCAGACATACTTAGAGTATTCTGCGCTGTCCCAGAAACGGCCCTTAGCCTCCAGAAGTATCTTCTTGCCATCTATTTCTTTAACAAAGTCTGGCTCGTACTTGTGGGTGACTGTGTACTCAACCTTGTCAACGTGGTGCTCCCAAGCATCTAGGATTCCAGAGTGCAACTCATACTCCCAGTTTGAATCATAGCCTTTTACTAAGTCTTTTTCTACTGGACGTTTAACTCTCGGCTTCCTATAGCCTTTGCGTACCTTCTTCATCTTTGCTCCATTTTCCATGCGATGTCTTGTGGCGTTACATCCTCAACGTCTTTGTCAGGGAATATTTTTATTAACTGCTTTATCTTATTGCTCAGCCACTTTAATGTATAGAAGCTAGTATGTATTGTGCCTTGCGCCCACAGGTGTGTTTGTTTAGGCAGCATATCTTTGAAGTTATCTTTGTTAATCTTAGAAGCCTCCTCGTCACTGAGAAGACTTTTAAGCCATTCAATCTGCAAAACTTCTGCGTGTTTTTTTATTCGCTTAGACTTTTTGCGATTCATAATATCTCATCCACCTTTGGTTCTGCCTCTACATGTGTTAAATATTTATAGCCAGTAGAGTATTTAAAAGTTCTGAGGCCAGCTCCATCGTTGGCATCCTTGTGGCATTCGTGTTTATACTTACACCACGTACAACCTTTAGGCAATTGCATATTTCCTTTCTTGCCATCAGGTGTGGGAGTATAGCACAAGTCAGGCGGCGTGTCAAGTTTTAATTCGTCTAACAGCGTATTTATTTTAGTATCTATGTTCGGCTTATCCAAGTCGTCTGGAACATACATACATAGCTCGCCACTCTCTTTATTGATAACAAGAAACCCGCCCTCGTTTGTGCCTTCTGCTTTCTCGTAACCGGCGAGCTGTCCTAAGTAACCGAAGGGGTCATCGTCAGCCAGTGTACCCTTCATAAACTTATTGAAGGCAAACTTAGATGCAGACTTAACGTCTACTACCTGACCGTTAATCTTACAGTCCATGTGTCCAACAATACCGTTGACTGTAACTTCTTTCTGCTCATCGGTGACGTTGTGTCCCGCCATTCGTACAAGCATAAGTACAACTTCTTCGAGGATGTGACCGTACAGAAACTTAATTTGCGTTGCACCATCAACGCTGCCACGGCCATTAGGGTCACGCTTCTCAAACCACATCTGACGAGAGGGCTTACCTACGTTAGACATTCGTACAGTGAAGTCAGTGTCTCTGGGTCTTGGTGTTGCCCAGTGGAGGATAGCTTCTTTCATAGATGCCATCGTTGCATCGAGCGCCTCCTCCGTTATTGGAAGAGGCTCTCCATTTGAAAGGTTTTCAAGCAGCCCATAGATGTCAGGGACTATAGTGTTAAGCGGCTTCTGGTTCATCTTCTAACTCCTTGAATGCTTTGATTACATCAGAAGAGAATAGCTTCTGAAGATTTAACAGGTACATTTGGCTTGCTCTGTTGTCACCACCCGATACGGTTTTAAAACTATCTAGGCGCTTGACAATCTTCTTGAGCGTAGCGGTGTTAAATACCAGTGTGCAGTATTCATCATCACCGATACATAAGTTATGGAACCAGTAGTCGGATTCAGTTGCGTCAATCCCTGACGGCTTACCGTATGACTTATACTCAATACAAATGTTACCCGTCTTTTGCCAGAGGTCACGCTCTGATTTAACTTCTATCTTCTTTCCTGTAAGCATCGCTGCAATTTTATCTTCTCGCACCTCTCCGTATGCTAGGTCAAGGTCGAACTTCTTTCTGTCTGCTTTAGTGGGTTTCATGCCATCCATCTCCGATGTTGAAGTCCCCATCTAAGGGACAGTTTAAGTTTAAGTTCTTACCTGCTTCAACGATAGCGTCAATACCTGCTTGACCTACTGCTTCTGCGTCTTGTTCTTTGCATTCAATCTGCCACTCGTCATGGACGTTGGCTACAAACTTAGCATCTAAGTGCCGTATCTTTTTCTCCAGTACAACTAGCGCTTCCTTCATAACTATAGCACCGGCTGACTGTAACAGTGTGTTGAGTGCAGCATGTTCAGAGCGCACAGTAACTTTACGCCCATCTAGCCCCTTGAGGAATCCCTTTTTACTATCTCGTTGTACTCGTTGGATAAGAGATTTAAGTGATGGGAGACTATTAAGAAACTGTTCTCGCAGTTGTTTACCTCTTGACTGACCTGCTTTAACCACTGACCCAATCTTTGCATTTCCAGCTCCGTAGAGGAAGGCATAGATGAAAGTTTTTGCCTGATTTCTTGATTCAAGTCCTGCAAGTCTTTGGTTAGCGCTGTGAATATCTCCGTTGAGGATTTCATTAGTATACTCCTTGTCGTTCATATAGTGTGCAAGCATTCTAAGTTCTAAGCCTGAAGCATCAATACCTACAAGCTTGTTGCCTTCCTTCACAGTCCAGCAAGACCTGCACTCTTTACCGTAGGGTGAGTTGCTGCTCGGTATCTGCGCCATGTTAGGATGGCTGTGTGTCATGCGGCCTGTCACAGCACCGTTAGGATTAACATAACCACGCACCCTGTTGTCAGGCTCAACCGCTTTTATCCAACTGTTTACCTGAGCCAAGCGCTTCTGAAGCATTAGATACTTAGCAATCAGGGCAGCTTCGGGTATATCTTTAACCTTTGACAGTGTACCTTCATCAACAATTGGCTGACCAGTAGGTGTAAAGTTTTTAGGTGCCCATCCAGCATCAATAAGATACTCACCTATCTGCTTACGAGAACCCAAGTTAAACTCTATGTGAGTCTCACGCTTGATGGGCTTGTTGGTTTGAAGCATGATGTCATACTCCTCGTCAGTAAGCCTAACTCCCTTACCCTCTGGGCCTTCAGAAACTTTAGCAAGCTTACCGCTTTTAGTATACTTAGGCTTGAGAATATCTACGATAACCTTGGGCTTGAATGTCTCATGCACTTCAGCTTCTGTAGCATCTAGCTTCTCTTGGAACATTGCAACAAGCAACATAGCCTTACGCATATCTAACTCAAAGCCATTGCGTCTTTGCTCGTCTATAATCTTAGCAACTGAATGCTCAAGCTTTACTGCTGTAGGTGTGAAGCCTCGGCTCTCGACACGCAACTGCTGATATACTTTAGTATTCAGTTCTACATCACGCTTACAATACTCTAGCATCTCAGGGGAGTAAGCATCCCAAGCATCTTGGTTAGCGCCGTAGTCACCCTTGTTGAACTTGAGTCGGTAGCCCCAAGACTCTAAGCCATGACCACCCTCACGGGTTGGTTTGAACAATCTAGAAAGTACAAGTGTATCTACAATCTTCTTGTTGCTTAGGTCAAGTCCGGCAATACTTTTAATTGCTGGAAGGTCATAGCCAATAATGTTGTGGCCGATTAGTTTATCTGCGGCTCTCAGAAGACCATAGCCCTCTTCGAGTTGGGTGTTGTCAAATGTAAACACATCCAGTGTGTCTACATCTTGAGCAACAATACAAAAGATTTTAGTGGGGTCAAGTCCGTCTGCCTCAATGTCAAACACTAAGTTACTCATAGCTCGTCTCCGTCAAAGGCATCATAGTTATTACCGTCATCAATCTCTCGCAGCCTGCCGGTGTCGGCATCGTATAAAAGGCTACAGGCCACACCAACATCTCCAGTGTATCTAGATTTAAGCACTCGCACCTTGGTGGTTGATGCCTCAATCTCGTCCTCTGATTGTTGGTTGCGCTCCAAAGATATAACACAGTCTGATAACTGAGCGATACTCTGAGAGCCTCTGAGGTGTGACAGTCCTGTCTCTATACCGTTCTCATGTCCACGGTTGCCCTCAACTCTACGAAGGTGGGATACCAATATCATACCAGCGCCTGTCTCTTCTACAAGAGAGCGAAGTCGGTGCATGATACCGTCAATAGCTTTACGCTCATCGCCTTCCAAGGCTTGCAGCACCAGCATATGAAGGTGGTCAACTACAACCCACTTACAATCTAAACCAACAATCAGGTAGCGAAGCTTGCTAAAGATGTCTTCTAGATTATTGACACCCAGATGGGCATGAATCCAAACACGGCCCTCGTTCTCTCCCATGAATACCTTGCGGTAGTATTGTTCGAGAAGCTCATCGCCCATTTTATTCTTAACGCTATCTAGGTGTAGCTTTGCGTTAGCTTCAACAGCCATGATACCTTCAGCAGTACGGCTCCAGTTCTCTTCAAGAGCTACAATGCCTACGTTATCTTTGGTGTGGTTGATAAGCCAGTGCTCTAGTTCTCTGGTCACAGAAGACTTACCAAGCCCAGTGCCGCCAGTGAGAGTTACAAGCTCACCTGCTCTCATGCCTTCTAGCTTCTTGTTTAAGCCGCCCCAAGGATATGGGATTGACGGAAGCTTTTCTGTACGTAAACGCTTGTATTCGTCTAACTGGCTGGACAGATTCATAATCCCTGAAGGGGTGTAGACTTTTGCATCCCAGAAACAATTAACAAACACAGAGTGCTTGTGTTCCTTGAGCATATCGTTAGGGTCTTTGAACCCTTCGGGCAGTGTCATCAACTTAGCTTTGTTGGGGGTGAGGAGCTTGGCGATAGCCTTAGCCCCTTCCTTGCCCACCTTGTCGCTGTCGAAACACAACACTACTGTGTCGAAAGATTCTAGAAACTCTAGACTATTCTTAACGTCACGAGCACCTCCTTGTGCTCCTGATTTAATTGATACGACAGGCCACTTACTTCCAAGTAGTTCGTATGCTGCCATAGCATCACACTCTCCCTCTACCACTGTAATAAACTTACCGCCTGCTTTAAACAACTGCTCTCCGAACAGCCCTGTTTCTTTTGACTCGCCCTTCCAAGCAAACTGCTTGTTAAGCTTCCGTATCTTTGTTGCTACTTCCTCGCCATTGTTGTAGTAGGGATAGTGGTGGCTAGTGACCTGACCGTTTAGAGTAGTAGATTTAACGCCATACTTTTTGGCAGTCTCAACACTGATTCCTCTGTCGGTCAGGGCATTATAGCTAGAGCCACTACCTGAGCCTTGATACTTAGTAAATTCCATTACTGTATCTTGTTTGGGGGTTTGCACTTCCGATGTGCCGTAATCTTTAAAATAAGTATTGCAACTGAAGCAATACGCTGACCCGTCATCGTTCTGTGATACTGGGTCACTCCCCCCGCATTCATTACACGGGAGGTGAAATTTAACAAACGGCATGGTGTCACCTCATGGTTAGCCTTCAACTACAACTTCAGCTTCCTCTGCATCTTCGGTGATGGCTTCATCCGTGAGCCTATCTTCAAACAAAGCTTTAATCTGCTGAGCTGCTGCTTGATATAATTGAACATCGTTGTTTGATACTTGTACCTTCACCATTGCGTCCTTCAAAAGCCCAAATAATCCTTGGGCTTCTGAGTCTAGCAAAGATACATCGTATACATTGTCTCCTACTTTATATGTACCCATTAAATTGCTTCCTCCATTTCATCTTCTACTTCAAACTCTCCGCCATCCATTGTACCGACAGAGACTAAATCCAGAACCTGCATAGCTTGGAAGTCTAAACCCTTGAAGGTCTTACCTTTCCAAACAGATTCCCACTCTTTGTACTGAACCTTAACTGTAGAACCATTACCTACACGCTCGTCAATTGGGTTCTTGCTTGCATCTACAAGCTTAGGCGCTGACCGAACCATTCCATTCGGGCCATTAACTTTACGCTTAATGATAATTGCTGGGCCTTCATCCATGTCCTTTACTGCAAAACCTTTAGACCGAAAGCTTTGTGCAGTGTCTTCGTCTACTACTAGATTTACTGTGTATACTGGTTCGTAAGTAGTGTTAGGTGTTGTTACGCTTGCCCAATATGCTGTTCCTGATACTATAGCCATGTTTATATTTCCTATCGTTGGTGTTAAAATGAGGTGGCATTATACCACAAGTTACTTCGCTTGTAAAGTTTTATTTGAAAAAAAATTCACGCTCTATGTACATTGCCCAAACAGCTATGATAAACACAGCCCAAGCTGGCGCTCCACATAAAGCTAATCCAAGTGCTATGAATACAGTGGTCATTGTTCTTTAACAAATAGCCCATCAACCATTGTACCCTTGCGGTCTTTGATGTCATTGTAAGCGTGTTCCATGCACTGTTCGAGAGTTAAGTTGCTTCGATGTGCAATGTTAATTAGCACTACAATAATATCTCCGATGTCATCAATAACTAGCTCGTCATTCTGAATGTTAAGGCGTAGTTCTTCGACCTCTTCGAGAAGCTTTTCAAACTGTTGGTGGTCTGTTGAGCCATCAAATAAATTACGGTCATGGTGCCATTGCACTATCTTGTCTTCCAGTGTCTTCATCCTTGCTGTCTTCCTCTTGTATATAGTTAAGTAGTTCTTTAGATGTTACATCCCATTTGCTGGTGGCTTGCTGCAAGGTTAAGCGTCCTTGCATTAAGTCTTCTTTAGCATTCTTTAAGTTCTGATTCAATACAAGCTGCTCCACTCTTTAAGTTTATCTTGTTTCTTAAACATCTGTCCAAGCTTTTCTATTTGGCTCACCAGTTTATAATCTGAGAGAAGATTAATCATCACGTTAACATCAGCTGCCTCCTGTAGTAAGTTGTCTAAATTCTTTTTCTCCTTACCAAACCTGAGAAGTTTACTGCAAACCATTGCTAGTTCGCAGCACTCCTCCATAGTTATAACAAGAAGCTCTTGTTCTTTTTGAGTTAGTTTATGATTCAACATTACGCCACCTTTGAGAAGTGATGTTGAACAACAGCCTGTCGGGTGTTCTGTGTTGCAGCTATATTAACTATAGCATCTCGGCGTTGTGCTGTTGCATGAGTAGACCAGTCGGTCATAGCATTATAAAATGCCCAGCGATTAGCACCCAAACGTCTCTTGTATTTATGCCAAGCAGCATAGATGTATTCAAGCGATGGGTTAGTTCTTGGCATCTCACCCATGATAGCTTCACCAGATGAAGGCGGTCTAGAGTTAATAATCTTTTGCGCTGAATCAATCTTCAAAGCTTGGACAATCTCTTGAAAGGCCATGTTATCCGACATGGGTTGAGCACTCCACTCTGACCAGAGTTCACGCTGGTTCTCGAAAATATCTAGAGCCTTGGTGATAACTCTTGAGCCTACTTCTATGTCTAAGTTACGAGTGTGCTTAGCTCTAAACACTGCAACCTCACCGCCAACAAAAACTTGTAGATTTGTACAAGCTTGCTGGATAGCTGCTGCACTAATCATAAAGGGCCAAGTCCCGTCAAAGCTTGACACTGCAAGCAGTCCAAGGGATGCAGTGTCACCGTCTGGAGTATTATAAGTATGAGCAGGTAGCTTATATTGTACAAAGGTTCTAGAGCCATCGTGAGAAGTTCTGATAGTCTCTTGGATGCCATCAACGCTAAGCCCTGAACGCTCAATAATATTACGGGTAACATCTATCATTTTCTTAGGGGCCACTGGCTTATAGTTATGACCGTGAACCCCTAGCTCTGCACCAGTATCAGTGCGGTAAATTACAGACTTAGAGCTAGACAGTTGAGTGCCATCATCGTCAATAAAATAATAAAGGCGCGCAGTTTCTATATCAAAATCTGCTGAGCCATAGCCACCCTCTCGGATGGCTTGAAGTGCTGAGTTGTTTGGAAACATTTGCATTATAGTCATTACGCTTGTACTCCTTCGATGCCATTAATATCTTTGATGTTCTTGAAGCTAATGCTTCGAGACTGTTTGTGCTGTACATAGAAAGCCCACTTGTAGCAATGGAAGATATGAAAACACTCTCCCTTGCTAACCTCGAAACGATTCTTGCTGGTTCGCTGTCGTACAATAAAAGACTTACCGAAGACCATACCGTTTTTCTTGCCGCTAAATGCCAAAGAGTGTGTAGATTTTGCGATTAAGTTGAATAAAGTTTCCATAGTTTAATGCCTATTGGTTTAGTTGAGTGTGTATTATAACATAAATTTATTTAAAAGTAAAGCGGTTTTTTACTTGACTCCGCCGCCGAAGTGTGGTACAATAACTTAATGTCTTATAAGTTAGTTCGTAAGAACTTACTAACTTATAAGTCATTAAGTAATTGGTTACTGTTTTTCTTTATCTTTGATTATCATGCTTAGCAACTCAAATTCAATATCATTTAAACGGTCTAGCAAATCTTCGTTAGGTTTAAAGTTTATATTGTTTTTAAAATACTTTGCATTAATGTTTAATTGATTTAAAATTTCAAAAAACTCTTCAGATTTTTCCACTACTTAACTCCTGTTGAAGTCTATCACCAGTAATCTTAGTAACAATATAAGGCTCACTGCTCTGCTGTCTTGCAACTTTATGAGCATCTTCTAAACTAAAACTATACACGGGGCATCCAGATAATCCTAGAAAGTCTATACGCCATAGAACATTGCCTTCTTTAATTCCATCTGAGTTTTTCATGGTGCTCTGCCTCGTTTAAATAACCTTTAAGTACATAGTCAGGAAGTCTTTCAATCATTTCATATATTGCTTGGCCTTCACCGTCTCTTACATCTCTATAGAGTTGATGCATTACCTCGATTAATAGCTCTTCCTTTTCTTCTAAATCTTTAGTTGTTGGCTGCATATCTAGCCTCCTGTTTAACTTTATCTATGTAATCTTCAAAGGCTTTGCGGTGTATCTTCTTGTACTTAGAGCCGCCTTTCTTGATAACATCTTGCATATAGTGATATGTTTGAAGACCTTCCATAGCTTTATTGAGGTCTGGCTCTAGCATAAAGCTAAACATATGTGACTGACAGGTCGCAATAAACTCTTCTTCTGTGGGTAAATCCATTAGTAACCTCCAGTAAATCCAATTATATAAACTCTACGGGCTTGGTCGCCTGAGCTGTTAGCCTCAAATGTTAAGCCTTCTCGAACAGCAAAAGCTATCATGGCGTAGAACTCTTCGATATCAAACGTCTTAAATTCCATAGTTATTCTCCAGTCAGGTAAGTATAGTGTACTTCAGATACATGGTTGCCATCTTGCCACCGCTTAGACTTAGTAGCTACAAAGTCACACCAAGAGTTCCAAAGATTCTCACAGCCATAGTCAGCACATAATTCTATGTACTTATCTATCTTAGCATTGTTAGCATCAATGCCCTTCTGGGTCTTGGGATTCTTAGCTAGTGCTAAGTCTTTAGTGTCCAGTCCATACATTCTAATATTATGAGTATCCATACAGCCAACCAATCCAGCAACCAACTGACAGCAGAAGCCAGCTTTAGCTAAGCCCAAGCCATCAACTCTCAGGAATATATTCATAAGCGATATAGATTTCATAAAGTCTGTTTGCTTGCTGTTAATAACAGCCATCACCTGAGCATATACTTTGTGCTGATTAGATTTAAGATAGCTATATGTTTTCCCTTTGTTGCCCCACAAGAATCGGGACTCAGATTTATTTAATCTTACATCGGATAGTTGGTCACCAACACCGAGCCAGTTTTGTTGAATGCTTAGCACTACCATTAGAACTGTATCTGACATATTAGTAGCACTACGTTGTGAGTATTCCTGAACCGCTTTGCAGTGAGTGTTGAACATCGGCATCTCCAATTGTGTACTTATTAGTTAGTTCGTAAGAACTTACTAACTAATAAGTACATTTAATATTAATCTTCTTGAGTTATATAGCGGTCATTCCAGTCTTCGATGGCATTAAAGACTTCACCGCTAGTTACATAACCGCCATCTAATAGTCTTTCGACTAAATAATGTACAAATTCATTGCTAACTTCTACCATTTTACCACCTCTTACCCGCTGGGTTCTGATTAATTTTATCTTTCCAGATGCTTAAAGCTTCTGAGAGCGTAAGGTCATAGTGACCCCAGAATATATCTACTCCCTCTTCAGTGTTGCCCCAGCTATGGAACATATATTCAGCATCAGGTTTAAAGGCATCTATATGTTTGCTCTTATAGCTAATACAGATTCCAAGTATACCACAAGTGCTAACTAATTCGGCATCTAAACGTGACCGTAAAGTCTTTTGTAGTTCTATCATATTATTTAACCCCTGATTCTTTTGCATCTTCGACTATCTTACAAGCCAGATTCCAAGCCATCATAGCGGCCAGCCAAGCTACAGATTTCTCACTGCCTGAAAAGCTTTCAAGTCTATCTTCTAAGTCTTTCATGCTAGTCGGAGTGTAAAACAATTCAACTTTTTTCATAACGGTTCGCCTCTTTTGTGTCTTTATTAGTTAGTTCGTAAGAACTTACTAACTAATAAAGACATTTTAAAATAATAATTACTATGCTTTTTCAATGTAGACATCTTGATAGCCTTCAGCTATATAGAAGGCCGCTAACTTTTCCGCTTCACCTTTGGTGATATAGTATTGATTTGCTTCAACACCACCAACCCAAACTGTATATCTATTCATCGGTCTATCTCCTTTCCAATTATATAGATTATAAAGCCAGACAATGATAACACTATTATAAACGCTACGTCAATTATAACCATCTTATACCTCCACTTCAATGAAAGAATCTAAGTCAGTCGGCTCTGCCGGAACAACTTCTACTAAACTATATTCTGCATTTCTTAAATGCATAGCAGTTTCAGTAGCATCTTCTAAGTCTTGGCAGACCATTACATTACCATCGAATATAACTTTATACATAAGCATTCAGCCTTTTCGTTTTGGAGTTAATTTAATAGAGCCTACTACTTCGTAATAGGCTATATAAATTAACTAAACTTCGTAGCATTTAACAACAGTACTCCAGTCTATACTATGTAAAACTTCTTCGCAATGATATAGATGTTTATGTACTACTATTGTACCATCATCCCACTCTATACAAACTTTATCGCGGAAGGATACATTTGGAAACTTTCTTGCCCATATATAGCTATCATCAAAGTCTTGCATAAATATATACCTCGAAAATTAATAGAATTTAACTGGCCGTCCGTGGCCGATAGAATTACTTGACAGACAGAATCTCAAGGATTTTACCCATCATCGCTTCTAGCGAATCAACACGATTGGTCAGTGTTGGTTCCTTGGAAGTCGTAGACTTCTTTGGAGCCTTGGAAGCCTTTGGCTTCGCTGAAGCTTTAGCTTTAACTTTCTTGGAAGCCTTTGGCTTCGCCTTAGCCTTAGATTTCTTGGTAGAAATCATGTGGAGGAACTGCTCTGGAACACAATCCCATTCAAACCATTCTGAAACATCAGAATGGGTCATAAAGCTATCGGAGTCTTTGTAGTGCTTGTTAAGCACTGCATTGAAAACCTTGGTCAATCCATATCTCTCCGATGGAGAGGTTGCTTGGATATTCGCAAAGTGGGAAGCTACGGCAAACACTTGTCGAGCAGTAGCAATTTGGTTGGCATCGATTGAGTTGAAGTTTGATTTGGCCATTATAGTATTCCTTATTTATTAAGTTAAAAAGTTCATTCTGAACTTCTTTTTAACTTAATAAATAAGGAATACTTTTTAGTATCTCCATAACCTTTTATAGGTTATGGAGATACTAAGCCGACCTTTAAGACTTTTAAAGTCTTCATCGGGCGGCATTCCCTATCGGGAATTTCCTGTAGGCGATAAAATCTTTGGAGACTTTAAAAGTCTCAAGGGAGGTTGATTAGTCGTAGACTAAAAAGATGCTAAGTGCTTGAAATTCTTGGAAGTCTCTGGAGTAAATCTATAGATTTAAAAACACTTGAAAGTCTCCCTAGTTTTGTAAACTAGAAAGCTAGTCACCAACTCTAAGACTTTAAAAGTCTTCAAAGGGGTGTGGGCGTTAAGATTCTATAGAATCTCTGGAGATTTTAAAGTCTCTTTGGAGACTTTAGAGGGTGGGCAAGCTGCCATGGGGGGGTACTGGGATATATATACAATCGTATACATTTTATGGAGATATGCCATGTAAACCAGATAGTGCCGCAGCTTTAAAGGCTTTAAAGGGAGGGGCAAGGCTTGGGAAGTCGGGCGGCTTCCAAGGGCTTTAAAGGGAGCGATAGGGGTGCAGTATACATATGCTATAACCCCGGTGGGCTTAATATCTATTATACCCGTAGAATAAGCATCTGTCAAGTTTTATTTCATTTATTTGCAGGTCTTCACTTATATGTACATATATATGCTATAAATGCACATTTTTATGCATATATGTTATAAAAAACTTGACAAACCTCCATATTACGGGTATACTATAGTAATAGTACACTTAAATGACTAGGAAGTCTAAATGCCTGACAAACAACTAACCACCAAGCAACAAGCGTTTCTTGACAATCTTACAGCTTGTGGCGGAGATGTCAAACACGCAGCAGAGTTAGCAGGCTACGCAGAAGGTACACACTACACAGTAGTAAAGGCATTGAAGTCTGAGATACTAGACATTGCTACAAACATACTGGCGCTCAATGCACCTAAAGCAGCTTCTAAGCTTATTCAGATTATGGATAGCCCAGAACCTATACCGCAAGCTAACATGCGTATACAAGCTGCACAGCAAATCCTAGACCGTGTAGGACTAGGCAAAACAGAACGCCTAGATGTAAATGTAAGTTCTGGTGGGGGTTTGTTTGTTATACCCGCCAAGAAGGAGGTAGTGATAGATGGAGAATATACGGAGGTCGAGTAGCACCATACCGTTTGGTTATAAGCTAGATGAGTCTAATAACCAAATGCTAGAGCCAGTACAAGAAGAACTAGACATGCTGGACAAGGTTCTACCGCTTATAAGGGAAAAGACCCTAAGCCTAAGAGAAGGCAGTATGTGGTTGACCCACGAAACAGGACGTTCAATATCACACATGGGATTAAAGAAAATTGCCGAACAAAGAAAATGATTGGGACATCAATCCTGACAAATACTTGGTTGACGAGGAAGGCAACTTCAAACTTAAAGTTGATGGTACTCCCCGCAAAAAGGGTGGCAGAGAAAAAGGCTCAAAGGGAAGAGGGTACACATACCACTCAGAAACAAAAGCCAAGCAAGCAGCAAAGAGAAGCGTAAAAGACAAAGAGAAAAAACTCAAAGCAGCTCAAAACAAAATAGATAATTACAAGAAGTCTATAAGCAAAACTAAAAAGACTCTCAGCAAACTCGAAAACGAGAACGATACAAAGCTCGTAAGCGCCGAAGAGTTGGATAACATCCCCGCTTCATTAAAAGCAGAAGCAGTACAGGATGTTATCTTTAAGGCTAACGAAGGCCCACAGGAAGACTTTCTTGCAGCCGGAGAAACAGATGTGTTGTACGGTGGTGCAGCAGGGGGTGGTAAGTCATATGCTATGCTTATTGACCCCTTGCGTTTTGCACACCGACCAGCCCATAGAGCATTAATCATTAGACGCTCTATGCCAGAACTACGAGAACTAATAGACAAAAGTCGGGAGTTGTATCCAAAAGCATTTCCCGGCGCTAAGTACAAAGAAGTAGAAAAGCTGTGGGTATTTCCAAGCGGAGCTAAAATGGAGTTTGGGTTCTTGGAGCGTGATGCAGATGTATACCGCTACCAAGGTCAAGCATATAGCTTCATAGGCTTTGACGAGATTACACATCTCCCCACAGAGTTTGCTTGGAATTACTTAGCTTCACGGCTACGTACTACCGACCCAGAAATTGAGACGTACATGCGTTGTACAGCTAACCCCGGTGGTTCTGGGGCAAACTGGGTAAAGAAAAGATACATAGACCCAGCGCCACCCAATGAAAGCTTTAGGGGCGCAGACGGCCTTACGCGAAAGTTTATACCAGCTAGATTACAGGATAACCCCTACCTAGCTAAAGACGGACGATACGAGCAGATGCTAAATGCTCTACCGCCAACACAACGCAAACAGTTGTTGGACGGTAACTGGGATGTTGCAGAAGGCGCAGCATTCACAGAGTTTAATCCGTTTGACCATGTAATTACGCCTTTTGAGATTCCAATACACTGGGAACGAAGTAAAGGGATTGACTACGGTTATGCTTCAGAAAGTGCATGTGTATGGGGTGCCGTTGACCCCAGCGATGGTACACTAATAATATATCGTGAGTTGTATAAAAAAGGATTGTTGGGTACTGACCTCGCAAGTATGTTGACTGAAATGGAGTACGAAGACCCCTTCTCAGTCCAAGGAGTGCTCGATACAGCGTGTTGGAGTCGAACTGGTACTACAGGCCCAACAGTGGGCGAAACGCTTCAAAGGGCCGGACACAAGCTCAGAAGAGCAGATAAAAACAGAATACAAGGTAAAATACAAATTCACGAATACTTGAAGCTCACGCAAAGCGGTAGACCCAAAATACAAATATTTAATACATGTCCTAACCTGATACGCGAGCTTCAAAGTATTCCACTAGATAAGTCTAAGCCTGAAGACGTAGACACACACGCATCAGACCACGCATACGATGCGCTAAGATACTTAATAATGGCTAGACCACGTATCAATGATACAATAAACCAACTTAGACAGTTTAGAAAAGAATCACATTTTACACCGTCTGATTCAACATTTGGATACTAATATGGCACACTGCAATAAAAAAACAAAGTATAATAATGGTGGATTAGTAGCCCGTAAAGAGTTTAAAGGTATTGGTTCTATTGAGGGCAATTTATCTGGAAACCAAGGCTATCGTTCTGGAGAAGTAAAAGCTTCTACCAACTTAGGCGGTACACGAGTAACGGCAAGCAAGTTTAAAGACTCTATGGGTAACTCGTCTACAAACTACAGCCTAGAAAAACAAATGAAAGGTAAGTCTTCTGCTGGTGTAAAGCTAGGTAAAAACCCAAGCGCTACTTACTCTAAAGATTTAGGAAAGGGGTTTACACTAAAAGCAAAGGTAGGTAAAAACTATCGTGGCATGTCAATCTCTAAGCCTCTATAAAGGAACAGTACATGAACGAAAAAAACGAATCATACGAAAACGCTGATTATCTTTACTTTGAAACTGAAGAGACTGCTGGCGGTCTTGAGCTGGACTTAGAAGAAGATGTGCGGAATCGTTTCGTAGGCTTAGTACAAGACCGTTACGCTAATGCAGAACAAGCAAGAGACTTTGACGAGCAGCGATGGCTCACGGCCTACCATAACTTTCGTGGAATTTACAACAAAAATGTACGTTTCCGTGAAAGCGAAAAGTCAAAAGTATTCGTTAAAGTAACTAAGACCAAAGTATTAGCAGCCTTCGGCCAGCTAGTAGACGTTATTTTTGGTACTGGTCAGTTTCCTATTGGTGTACGTGAAACCCAACTGCCTGAAGGTATAGCAAAGTATACACACCTAGAAGCTGGCGGAACTGGCATAGAAACCAGCGCACCATCTTATGAAGAACCCGCAGAAGAAAAAGAAGACGGGCCTAAGCCCATTTCTCCGTATGATGTTGGATATGCTGGTGATGGTCGTGATGAGCCACTAAAAGCAGGCGAAACGCTTACAGCTACAAAAGATGTACTGTCCGAAGCTATCAAAGAAGCAGGGCTAACTTTCGCAGAAGGCGCTTCCCCAGACCCACAGATATTAGAACGCTCTCCGGCTAAAGAAGCGGCACGTAATATGCAGACACTTATACACGACCAGATTGAAGAATCAGGCGGCTCAAGTGAACTACGTAATGCATTACTAGAAGCAGCATTGTTTGGAACTGGTATTGTCAAAGGCCCATTCAACTACAACAAGACGCTTAGCCGTTGGACAGTTGACGAGGACGGAGAAAGAAACTACAACCCCCTTGATGTTCGTGTTCCTCGTATTGAGTTTGTAAGTATTTGGGATTTCTTCCCAGACCCCAATTCAACTTCTATTGAAGATTGTGAGTATATTGTACATCGACATAAAATGAATAAGTCTCAGTTAAGAGCATTGGCTAAAATGCCGTTCTTTAACAAAGACGCAATTCGTGAATGTTTACAAATGGGGCCTAATTATACTGAAAAAGATTATGAGCATGAGTTAAAAGACGACCAAAGAACAGAAGATTATGGTTCAGCGCAGTTTGAAGTCTTAGAGTATTGGGGAATTATGGATGCAGAATACGCCAGAGAAGTAGGAATGGCATTACCCGATGAGGTTGATGATTTAGATGAAGTGCAAGTTAATGCTTGGGTTAGTAATGGTAAGCTGCTACGTGGGGTTGTTAATCCATTTACTCCATACCGACTACCATACAATGCCTTTCCTTACGAGCGTAATCCTTATTCTTTCTTCGGTATTGGCGTTGCTGAGAATATGGACGACTCTCAACAAATAATGAACGGCCATGCACGTATGGCTATCGATAACTTGGCACTTGCAGGAAGCTTAGTATTTGACGTAGATGAATCAGCCCTTGTAGGTGGACAGAGCATGGATATTTATCCCGGCAAAGTATTCCGCCGTCAGGCTGGAATGCCCGGTCAGGCTATTCATGGTGTGAAGTTCCCGAACACTTCTCAAGAAAATATGATGATGTTCGACAAGTTTAGACAGCTAGCTGACGAACAAACAGGTATCCCAAGTTACTCGCACGGTCAGACAGGCGTACAAAGTATGACCAGAACTGCGTCTGGCATGTCTATGCTGCTGGGTGCAGCGTCACTAAACATTAAAACAGTTATTAAGAACATTGATGACTTCTTGCTAAAGCCTTTGGGCGAAGCATATTACCAATGGAACATGCAGTTCTTTGAGGGGGAGCTGGATATTCAGGGCGACCTCGAAGTTCGTGCAATGGGCACAAACAGCTTAATGCAAAAAGAAGTACGCAGTCAACGACTGACTATGTTTCTTCAAACTGCACAGAACCCTGCGATTGCACCGTTTGTTAAAATCTCTAAAATTGTTAGTGAGTTGGCTTACAGCCTTGACCTTGACCCCGATGAGATTCTTAATGACCCTGAAGAAGCCGCAATCATGGCACAAATTATAGGAGCACAAAATGTTGGACAAGGAAATGGCGAACCGACTGGGGCCGCTGGTCAACAACCCGGAGCTATGGGAGGCCCTGAAGGAGCACCTCAACAACCTACGGAACTTGGAGCTACAGGGACTGGCGGTGGCAACATCGGAACTGGAACTGTACCGCAAGCAGGGGAAAGCGAGTTCACTGGCTAACCTTTTAAAATTAAAAGAACAAGCAACAGAAGCTAAACAACGGATAGAGGAACAACAATGAAAAAATCTAAACTAAAATATGCAGTAGGCTCAGTAGCTCAAGCAGCGGCAGAGGGTGCTGATTCATTGTTGTCTGAAGCTCGAAAAGATGTAGTAGCTGCGCGTGAACCAGAACCAGCAGTAGCTCCTGAAATTGAAGAGCTTGCAGAAGCCGCATCTAAAGTAGAAGCAAGTCCAGATACACAAGCTCCTGAAGCACAAACAAACATGAAGGACACCACTAAGCTTGTAAACTCTTTTGAGTTTCAGGGCGGTAATAAAAAAATGGACAAGGCTTATATTATGGAGTCTTTGGGCGAGGTAGCTGACTCTTCAATTGTCGAGTCTAAGCAGTCTATTGCTGAGTTTATTACTGATTTGCACCGTGTACAGTTGGAGCAAGAGTCTAAGCCCTTACTGTCTCCTAAAGATTTTAAAAAGCTTACTAGCTTTGCAAGCACTGAAGAGCGCATGGAAAAGAAAGAGGGTGGAGAAGTTTCTGATGTAGATAAATACATTAGCTTGTATGGTCAGATGGAACAGTCTATGGACAAAGCAGAAACTCCTGAAGATAAAAAAGTAATTTATGAGCGATGGTCTGAGGTAGAAAAAACATTTGACGGTAATACTATTAGTGCTGCTTTACAGAAAATGGACGAAGGGCGAGAAGGTAAATTTATAGGTGGACTGCTAGGAGCAGTTATAGAAGAAGTTACATCTTCTAAAGGAACTACTACTGAACCTGTAGGTCAAGAAGCCGAAGCAAGCATCAGCAACTTAGAGGGGCCTGACCCCATAGCAGCAGCTAATAACGCTCCTATTTCTAATACAAGCTTTGCAGAAGGAGGCTCGTTAATGGCTCCCGGTATGCCTGTAGATACTTATGATAATATACCACCAGAAGAAATGGAAGCAGTAAGAGCCACACAACTTCCAGACGATGAAATGGAAGACGAGTACGCAGGCTACGTGTTGAAAGAAGCACTGTCTCCTGACGACCAAGATTATTTAATAAATGCTCTCGAAGGCGATGAGCGTTTAGGGCAAATCTTTGATAACATCATGGATATTGCTGGAGAATTTGCTGGTGAAGGAGCTGTAGAAGGCCCCGGCACCGGCACATCAGATTCGATACCCGCAAGGTTGTCGGATGGTGAATTTGTTTTCACCAGAAAAGCAACCGACCAAATAGGCACAGATAAGCTTCAGGCTATGATGGATGATGCAGAACGTGCTTATGATGGCGGTGTAATGAAAAAGTACGCAGGAGGAAGCATCCTTGATGGCGTTATGGATATGGAAGACCCTGATGAAGGAGTTCATAACCAAATGCTCAGCTCGAATGCAATGCCTAGTGTACGAAACCGATAAGGCCACCCGAAAGGCCCCTTATCACTAACTTTTAACCTAGAGGCCACCTTGTAGTATCAAGCCCTATTCTTCAGTCGCGAGTTGAATAGCTACCTTGAAAAGACGACAAGCCCCAAAAGGAGTGCGACATGACTGACTTACAAGAAGTAGAAGTAGAAGAAGAAGCAGCAAACCCATACAACATGCACAAAGATTGGCATGATGAAGAAGACCAACCCTTTGAAAGTGCTGATGGTGTTTACTACGAAAAGAAAGCTAAGAAGGCCACCCGAAAGGCCCCTTCTGAAGAAGAATCCGCTACAGATTACAAAAAGCGATATGATGATTTAAAAAAGCATTACGACACTAAGATTAACGAGTTTAAACAGAAAGAACAAGAACTTCAAGCCGAAGCTCGAATGACACAGCAAGTTGAACAGGCCGTTCGTCACGAGGAACATGCAGAAGAAGTTCAGGACGAGTATGTAGAAACAGCACCCGCTGAAGAGGCTAACACTAGACTTTCAGCACTTGATGAGCGAGAAGCTAGGATTGCACGAAAAGAGGCTGAAATAACTCTAAGTTCAGCGCATCCTGACTTTTCAGAAATACGGCAAAGTGACGAGTTTCACGAATGGGCTAAGTCACAGCCAGAAGCAATTCAAGATTGGGTATACAACAATCCTAATGACGTAAGCTTAGCAATCAAAGCTATTGACTTTTATAAAATGGAATCGGGTTTAAGCTCTCAACCTTCTTCAAGTAAGAAAGCACAGTCGCAGCCTGTGTCCCCTTCGGCAGCAGATATGGTTTCAACTAAAACAAAAGCCGTAAATGCTAATGAGCCAAAGATATGGACACAACGGGAAATTGCTGCACTGTCTATGGATGAGTATGATAAACATGAAAAAGAAATCGATTCAGCCATAATTGAAGGCAGGGTAGTAGCTTAATAACTATTGTCTTAAATAAAAGGAAAAATAATCATGGCTAATAACGTATCAGACCAGTTTTTTGCAGAAGGTAGTAACAGTAACTTTGGAACTAGCAGCAACTTTATGCCTGCTATTTACTCGAAGAAGGTTCTTAACTTCTTCCGTAAAGCTTCCGTTGCTGAAGCAATCACTAACACTGACTATGCAGGTGAGATTTCTGCATACGGTGATTCTGTAAAAATCATTAAAGAACCCACCATTACTGTACATCAGTATGAGCGTGGCGCTGACACAACTGCAACTGCACTGACCGACACCGAAGTAACTTTGGTTGTTGATATTGCTAACGCCTTTAAGTTCATCGTAGACGACATCGAAACTTCAATGTCTCACGTAAACTTCAAGGAAGTAGCTGCTTCATCTGCTGCTTACGCTCTGCGTGATGCATTCGATGCTGGCGTACTGGCTACTATGGAAGCAGGTCTAAGCGCTTCTTCTCCTGACCACATCATCGGTGGCGACACTACTGCTTCAGCCGCTTCTGGCGTTCTGACCGGTACTGACGCTGTTGGTCTACAACACGCAGGAACTGACCCTCTAGATGTTCTGGCTCGTATGGCTCGTCTGCTTGATGACGAAAACGTACCAGAAGAAGGTCGTTGGGTTGTAGCTCCTCCTGTATTCTACGAAGAGCTGTCGCAGTCTGACTCTAAGCTCTTGTCAGTAGATTTCAACGGTGGTCAAGGTTCTATCCGTAATGGTCTAGTAAGCTCTGGTAAGCTTCGTGGATTTAGCATGTACAAGTCTAATAACATGACTGGACTTGTTGCTAACGCTGATGGCCTTATTCTTGGCGGTCACATCTCTGCGGTATGTACTGCACAGACTATCACCAGCACTGAAGTCATTCGTGACCCAGACAGCTTCGGTGACATCTGTCGTGGTCTGCACGTATACGGCGCTAAGGTTCTTCGACCTGAAGCTCTCGTTGGTGCATACTTCAACGTAGCATAAGCTGTAACCAAATAAGTGCGGGGGCTGTAAAAGGCCCCCAATCTTTAACAAATTTAAAGGCAATATAAACTATGGCAACATCATACTTAGATTTGACTAATGAACTTCTTAGAGAACTTAACGAAGTTCCGTTAGATTCAGGTAACTTTAGCACAGCTATTGGTGTCCAAGGACACGTACAAGATGCTGTAAACAAAGCATACTTTGATATTATCAATGATGAACCTCAGTGGCCTTTCTTATCTGCTGGCGAGAGTGGCGAAGTAGACCCTATGTACGGAAACGTATATGTCGAAACAGTTGCAGGCCAGAGATTTTATGAACTAAAACCAGCTAGTGATTCCATTAAAACAGATTATGGTTCAATAGACTGGGATAATTTTTATGCGACCACTGTAGGCGTAGCTGGCGAAACAGCCCCCTACACTGGAAAGAATTTGTCGTTTATGACTACAGAAGCTTGGAAAACATTTAGACGAGTTTCAGAAAACTTAGATGACGCAGACAGTCAAACATTTGGAGTTCCTAACAGTGTAATTAGAAGTCCTGATTCACGTAAGTTTGGACTTAGCCCCATACCTGATAAAGTGTATCGTGTGTGGTTCTATGCTTGGAACCTTCCTACAAAATTTACCAGTTATAGTGACGAGATAGTGTTTCCTGAAATGTATAGCACAGTTTTGCTAGCTAGAGCACGTTACTATATTTGGCAGTTTAAAGATAATCCACAGGCCGCTTCATTTGCAATGGACGACTATAGAAAGGGATTACGCAGTATGCGCTCAAACCTTATTGAAGCCGCACCAACCACAATAAAAGATGACCGAGTGAGATTCATATAATATGGCAGCTTCACAACCTTTTGGTTTCGCTTGCAAGGGTGGTTTAAATACCAACATAAGCAAGATAGAATTGCTTAGTCAACCCGGAATTGCAACTAAGTTGCTTAATTTTGAGGTTGACCCTGATGGCGGCTATCGGCGTGTTAGTGGGTTTACAGCTTATGGAGCAGGCTCAGCAGCAAGGCCCAACGGCGCAAATTCTGTTCTAGGTATTAAAACTTATGCAGACGGCGTTGTAGTATGTAGCGGAACAGATATTTTCTTTAGTAATGATGGCGTTACTTGGCTTCAAATAAACCGAGCTTCTGTTCATAGCAACGGAGACAACTATACAACTTTTACAGGCCGTGCAGCATTAACTAGAACTAATCAAGGCCAGTGTTCTATTGACATCTATGAAGGCAGTAAGTCCGTATACGGTGAGTTAGTAATTTGTGATGGAGCTAATAAACCTTATTACTTTTATATGACAGGAACAGGTGCATTAACTAGCCGAACTTTTTTTTCATCGGAAGTTACAGTATCAAACACAGAAGCTCCTACAGTCGGAACTGTACACAGTAATCATTTTGTAGTAGGAGGAACACTAGAAAATCCTAACCAAGTGTATTATAGTCATTTACATGAAATGGATAATTTTGCAGGTGCGGGAGCAGGAGAAGTAAGACTAGCAGATAAAGTTATAGGTCTTAAAAGCTTTCGTGGCGACTGCATTGTATTCTGTAAAAATAGCATTTACAGATTAATAAATATTGAAGCTAACGATGCAACGACTGCAATTGTTCCAATCACTAAAAATGTAGGCTGCATAGATGGACAAAGCATTCAAGAAATTGGAGGCGACCTTGTATTTTTAAGCCCTGACGGTATTCGTACATTGGCTGGAACTGCGCGTATTGGTGATGTAGAGCTAACTTCTGTAAGCAGAAACATTCAAAGAATTTTAAGTAACATTGCAAACAACATAAATGCTTATACTGTTTCAAGTGTTGTGTTGCGCTCTAAGTCTCAGTATCGTTTATATTACTCAAACCCTACTGAAGGCGGAGCATTTGCAAAAGGAATCATTGGAACCTTTACAGGCCAAGGATTTGAGTGGTCTGAAACAGAAGGAATTGAAGCACCTGCTGTAGATAGCGGATTTTTATATAGTGGTGTTGAGCAGATTATACATGGAGATGCAAGAGGTTATATTTATAACCACGACACAGGGAATTCTTTTAGTTATCAAGGAACATTAGAAGATATTAAAGCTGAGTATGAAACACCTTACTTAGACTTTGGTGACATGGGCACACGAAAAACTTTACAATACATTAAAACATCTGTAACTCCTGATGCAGGAGCAGGTGGTTTTTCACAGCCTACATTAAGAGTTAAGTTTGATTTTGAAGATGCTAACATACAACAGCCTGCGCCTTACACCTTTCCAGAAATTAGAGGCGGCGCATTTTTTGGAGATGCCGTATTTGGAGAAGCAGTTTTTGGTTCAGCAGAAAGCCCACTCATAAGACAACCTATTCAGGGAAGTTGCTATACGTCTAATTTTTCTATAAACAGTGACGACCAACTTCAACCTTATACAATTAACGGTTTATATATAAACTATGTTCCCGCAGGCAGGAGATAATTAGATGGCAGGTACAAGCTATACAAGACAAAGTACAATTACAGACGGTAATCTAATTACTGCTTCTCTTTTTAATAATGAGTATAATCAGCTTTTAAATGCTTTTGTATATTCTTCAACGGGAACTACGGGCCACACGCACGATGGAACCGCTGGTCAAGGTGGTGCAATTGGAAAGATTGGCGACCAAGACTTTAATAATAAAATAGAAATTAGCGCGACTAATAATCGTATTGAATGCTATATAGAAGTTGGCGGCTCTCCTGTTGAACAGCTTCGTATTCAAGACGGAGCTATTGTACCTGTAACTGATAGTGATATAGATTTTGGTACAACTTCTTTAAGATTTAAAGATGCTTTTGTAGACAGCTTGACTGTAACTGGCGTTGTTACTGCTACAGGATTCACAATAGGCTCAGCAGTTATTACTGAAGCAGAACTAGAAATCCTAGATGGCAAAACATTCTTGGATGAAGATGACTTATCTTCTGATAGTGCTACAGGTATTCCGTCACAACAGTCTGTAAAAGCTTACGTAGACGCACAGGTTACTGCACAAGACCTAGACCTAACTGACGGCACTACAAGCATCTCAATTGATTTAGATTCAGAGGCTCTGAGTGTCTTGGGCGGAACCGGCATAACCTCTACTGCAAGCGGCAATGGCGTAACACTCGCAATAGATTCTACTGTAGCTACTCTTACAGGCTCACAGACTCTCAGCAACAAGACCCTAGCTACTCCTGTTATCTCCGGCAACCTAACTACTGACGGCACTATAGATGGTCGTGATGTAGCTGCTGATGGTACTAAGCTAGATGGCATTGAAACCGCAGCAACTTCAGACCAAACAGATGCAGAGATTCGTGCTGCCGTTGAAGCCGCTACAGATTCTAATGTGTTTACAGACGCTGACCACAGTAAGTTAAATGCTATTGAGGCTTCAGCTGACGTAACAGACACAGCTAACGTAACAGCCGCTGGTGCCTTAATGGACAGCGAGGTGACAAACCTTGCAGAAGTAAAGGCTTTTGATTCTTCCGATTACGCTACCGCAGCACAAGGTACTTTAGCTGATAACGCTTTGCCTAAATCTGGCGGCACAATGACTGGTGCGCTTGTACTCAACAACACTGGTTCTTTAAAAGTTTCCGCAGGTACTACAGGGCAGCGTGAAGGCTCTCCAGCAGCGGGGATGTTTCGCTATAACACTACTGAAGGTAAGTTTGAAGGCTACTCAACAGAGTGGGGTGAGATTGGTGGCGGTGCTGCTGACCTTCTGCTCAACAGCTTTACTGGAGATGGTAGTGACGTAACCTTCTCACTCTCTGGTGCAGCAATAGAAAACAACACGCTGGTGTATGTCGATGGTGTGTATCAAAACAAATCAACGTATGCAGTATCTGGAGCAACTCCCGCTGTAGTTACTTTCTCTGAGGCTCCTGCTAACGGAGCAGCTATAGAGATTATGGTAGCAGCTATTGCAGTTACAAACGTAGGCACACCCAGCGACAACACAGTCACTACGGCTAAGATTGTAGATGGTGCCGTAACAGCTTCCAAGTTAGCTGCTGGAGTAGGCGGAGCATTCAATGACTTTGCCATAAAAACTACAGCCTATACCGCAGTTACCCGTGACCAGCTTATCGTAAACTCAGGCAGCGCAGTGACAATCACTCTGCCTGCAAGCCCTAGTGCGGGTAATGTAGTATTTATCAAGAACGCTGGCACAGGCACAGTAACCGTGGGTCGTAACGGCTCTAAAATAAACAGTACAGCAGACGATGGTTCACTGGCAGCAGACGCTGGTGCAACTTTGGTGTACTTGGATTCAACTATTGGTTGGAAGGAGCTATAGATGGCAATCCCATTAGGAGCAGGTGGTGGCGGTGGTGCATTACCACAAATTGCATTGACACAATCTCAAACATGGGTTCCACCGCAAGACGGCAACATCTGCATCCACGTTATTGGTGCTGGTGGAGGCGGTTTTGCTTCTACATCAGGTGGCTCTTACGGTGGTGGTGCTGGTGGCTACTGCAAAAAGACTACGTTAGCCGTGACCACATCAGGCTCGTTTACTGTAGTTGTTG
>ENA-OQVM01000576-OQVM01000576.1-marine-metagenome-genome-assembly--contig:-NODE-576-length-56414-cov-12.503612_pt1 | contig 56414 bp, 44 predicted proteins | sample MGYA00237776_ERZ505498 | MGnify/ENA primary metagenome ERZ505498 (study PRJEB26159, sample SAMN06265151) | marine metagenome | isolation source: Helgoland LTER site | place: Germany:Helgoland, sampling...
AGCTGAAGCATCGATCGTCATGGCGCCGTAGATCGCTTCGATGCACTGCTTCTTAACCTCATCAGCGGGTTGCCCGGCGAAAGAAGGCATTGCTTCGACCAGTGCTTGAAAGGCCGTTTTTCGGGCACTGGCTGAAAGACGAAGTCCTGCCATATCAATCGACTTGCCGAAGAAGTCATGAACAGCGGACACGGGGACTGTGAAAATCAAAAGGTCAGCATGAGTTTTGAAGTAAAGTGCGCCTTGCTGACCATCATCAGCGATCCCAAAGTTGCCACCGACAAGCTCACGATTTCGGATGTAAGTGCCGGGGAGGTCATCATCAAACAAGGCGAGGCTCACCGCGCTGGGGATGGGGGCGCCAGTTTGAAGAACATGTCCCGACAGCCGTACATGACCAATGTGAAAGTCGCTACTGACGTATTGTTCGAACTCAGCACTAAACGGGCTGTCATCGAGCTTGATGTAATCCTGCTGCCAGTGCGCGACTGCGTCTAGAAAAGGATCGATGGCGTCAAAGCTGCCATTTAACTTCATGATGTTCATTGGCCCACCACCTCTAAATCTTCTGTGCAAAAACTGGATAACACCAGGTACTGCTGAGGCAAGACTCCTGAGCACGTCAATACATTATAAGAGCGATGGTTATCTTTGGTAGGAACGGCGATTCTTTATATAAATATGCGTTACGACTATCTGTATTTTCTGCTCAGCGTGTCCCCATAATTCCATCGCACAGAAAATCATTGTCACCAGTGAGTTAATTGATAATCCAGCACCTGGTGACACACAAGTTTCATTGCCTTTTAAAGGTTTACCCAAGAATGGATATACAGCTGTTGTTGGATCGAGGCTTAATCCCGGTCAATTCATTAATTTGTGGCCACACCTTATGAAATCTTTACTAGCACCTGAGCAAATCGCTTCTCCAAGTGTCGGCAAAGCCAAGCACCAGCGAGCGAGCCTTTCCTCCCTGATTGGCCTTTCAGCTGGGGCTCTTGGTTGGACAAGCCTGGCATCGGCAGACGATGAAGGGCGAGAGCTTCAAACACTCATCCTGCCTGACACTTACAGCGCTTTGGACGACGGAACTGTTATCCTGCAGTTGGAGACAGGTGAGCAGCTCACGTTAACTTCGGATCAGTACGTCATGCTCGACGGTGGTTTGCTTCTGGTGGTCGATGAGCTTGCCCAGAATTCAGTTGCTGAATTGCCGGTCCTCGGCTCCCTGCGCACCCAGCTGTTCACGGAAGTTCAGCCTGTTCGCTCTCCAGACGGCAGCATCGTCGAAGCAAGCAGTCAGCACCCTCTGTGGTCTGGTGAAGGTTCAGCGCCGAGGTTGTTTGAGGAAATCGACATCCAGCGCTTCGAGATTGCTCAAGACCAGCAGGAAGAAGAGGATGGTGACGAAGGGTTATTTCTTGGCGGTGCTGGCAGTGCTCTCATTGGCCTTGGTGTCACAACGCTCGGCATGATGAATAGCGGTGGTGCTGACGCCGAAGACGAAAGTACCGATGGCGGAGGCTCTGACGGCGGCGGCTCTGACGGTGGCGGCGGCTCGGGTGGTAGTGGCCTTAGTCCTTCATCCTTCCTTGCTGCCCGCCTGGATGCAAGTGGAACGTTCCAGGCCGGCACTTCAGTCAGCTCGGCAGGGGACGTCGATGGTGATGGCAAGGATGACATCCTGATTGGTGAACCAGGTTTTAATGGTGTTGCTGGTGCGACTTATCTGGTGTTTGGCTCGTACTTAGAGACTGATCCTCAGACTGTAGATCTGGCCAACCTTGGCTCCAACAATGGCGTGCGCCTGGATGGAATTGATGCAAGCGACGAAAGCGGCAAATCAGTCAGCTCAGCAGGGGACGTCGATGGTGATGGACTGGATGACATCCTGATTGGTGCTCGCTTTGCGGATCCAAATGGGACCATGTCTGGCGAGACCTACCTGGTGTTTGGCAAGTCGCTTGATGGATATGGGGGCTATGCAAATGCTGATGCGAGTGATGACATTACGCTCACTAACGGTGGGGTAGATCTGGGCAACCTTGCCGCCCATGGCGTGCGGCTGGATGGAATTGCTGCGAACGACAACAGCGGATTTTCAGTCAGCTCGGCAGGGGACGTCGATGGCGATGGCAAGGATGACATCTTGATTGGTGCTTACAAGGCGGATGGCTCTGCTGGTGATACCTACCTTGTGTTTGGCTCGTACCTGGCGACTAATCCTGGGACTGTTGATCTGGTCAGCCTTGGCGGTAACGGCGTCCGCCTGGATGGCATTGATGCGAACGACAAAAGCGGCTTTTCAGTCAGCTCGGCAGGGGACGTCGATGGCGATGGCAAGGATGACATCCTGATTGGTGCATACCAGGCGGATGGTGTTGCTGGTGCGACTTATCTGGTGTTTGGCTCGTACCTAGCGACCAATCCTGGGACTGTAGATCTGGGCAGCCTTGGCGGTAACGGCGTCCGCCTGGATGGCATTGATGCGAGCGACAAAACCGGCTGGTCAGTCAGCTCGGCAGGGGACGTCGATGGTGATGGACTGGATGACATCCTGATTGGTGCTAAGGAGGCGGATAGCTCTGATAGCTCTACTGGTGAGACCTACCTGGTGTTTGGCAAGTCGCTTGATGGATATGGGGGCTATGCAAATGCCGATGCGAGTGATGACATCACGCTCACAAACGGTGGGGTAGATCTGGGCAGCCTTGGCGCCAATGGCGTCCGCCTAGATGGCATTGATGCGAGCGACACCAGCGGCTATTCAGTCAGCTCGGCAGGGGACGTCGATGGTGATTTACTGGATGATATCCTGATTGGTGCTCCCGGCCTCTTAAGCAGCGCTGATGGTGAGACCTACTTGGTTTTTGGCTCGTACCTGGCGACCAATCCTGGGACTGTAGATCTGGGCAACCTTGGCGGTAACGGCGTCCGCCTGGAAGGAAGTGGTGGCAGAAATGGCTATTCAGTCAGCTCGGCAGGGGACGTCGATGGTGATGGCAAGGATGACATCCTGATTGGTGCCGCTCGTGCGAATTCCTCTAACGGTGAGGTATATTTGATCTCGGGTGAAACCTTGGACCTCGCGGCTGATGGCACCGGAGTACAAACCCCTGGCGTGATAGATTTGGCGGTAGATCTAGGCCTCTAGCGGCGAGCTGCAGCGGCGTTTAGATGGTGTAATCCTCGCCGGTGAGATCGCAACGATCCTTCAATCGCTATTGCTGACTCTTTGCCCGAATCGTGAAGGCCTGCTTTAACTCAAATAAGTGGGGGGCCAAGCCGTTTCCGGCCTGTGGGTTTCCCGTATATACCGAGTCACCGACAGTAACGATGGGCGCATTTTTGTGCTGGCGTGGGAGTCTTGGCCGGACATAAGGTGCCCAAGTAAACGTTGGCTCCAAAAACGGCCCTGGACCTTGCTGATGCTCAGCGAGCCACGCAATGATAGGCCCGAGGCGCGGGCCGAGAGCGCTCATGATCTCTTCGCTGGCGCAGGCTTCGCTCAATGAACAGACCCTGCGATGACAATCGTCTAGCGCATCCAGCTCCGCCTGGGTGAGGCAACAAATCAGCAAGGCCTCATTCATCTCTGGCTGCATAAATCCGTTCCAAAAGTAGAGGCCCTTGGTAAAGGCCCTTTCGAAGAACCTTTCGAAAAATGCGGGTTTCAGCTTTGGGTCTATTTTTGTAATTTTGAGATAAGGAACCTGCAGCTCAGTTTGATTGAGGGTTGGACGCCAAGCGTCGCCGTAGAACTTAAGGGCCAGCTTGTCATCGGGCAGCAATGGGCGAATGCGGCAGCCAAAGTTGTCAAAGGTTTCGCCTGAGTCAGCCGGGGCACCCTGAAGGGGCATCTCAGCGCCCAACTCAGCCATGCCTTGCCAAGGCAATCGTCCACCCGTGGCGTCGATCCATTGTCTGACCTCTGCGCCGTCTAAATCCCCTTCATGGTTGCACAAAGGAATTCCAAGCGCTTGGGTGGCTCGAAATAGCGCAAACTCCAAGTTCTTGATCGTTACGCCGATAAATCCCTTGGCGCCAATCGCCTCAATAGACTTGCGATCCTCGGCCGTTAAAAGCGACCAGACAACGGGCGCTTTGACAAAAGTGAGCCACTCGCGTGTGTATGGGCGGGCTGCTGAGCCGTCCTCTGTGCTGCGCCGTTCGACCAGTACCACACGAAGTTTGGGCGCCCGTCGTTTGAGCCATATGGCTGTAGCCAAGCCAATTGGGCCCGCGCCTAAGACCGCAACGTCACAATTCTGGGCTCCGTGGAAGGATAAGTCAGTAGACAGGTTACGCTTTTCCAGCACGCCAAGCTCAAGAGGCGGGTCAAGATTGAAGCGAGTGTAGCTAGAGTCCTTGGAAAGCGTCTTGGCGGCTGAAGGCGTGAGGAGGAAATCTCGGTTACGCTGAAGCGCGCAAATCCATCCCTTACGTGCGTTCGCGATCACTGTTTGCCGCGTTCTGAGATTGGAAATCCAGCTCATAGATCATCCAAATTGGTTATTGCTTCGGTTTGACCTTCTCGGGCGCCAGAAAGACCCTCAAGCCGCATAGCGATGTCCCCCCGGTACCCCCTCGGCCCTTTGCCCCAGTTGGGGGCAAACTTTAATGCTCAGGCCGGTTTTTCAACTTCTCAGTTTTGGCTTGCAATCACGGCGCCAAGCGCTGCGACAACCACGACTGTATACAAGAGAATACCACCGACAATCAGGACGACAGATCGGTTTCTGCTGATCGTTGCTCGTGCGAGTTGGCGCGCTTGATAAGCCAGATCAGGCCACGTGTATGAAACGAAATCGCCTTGGGTGAACAGCGCGGTAATACGGCCATCCGTATCAACCACCGGCAATCGACGGAAACGCTCATTGGACATGATTCGCAACCAGTCCACGACATCGTCGGTCTCTCTGGCAAGCCTCGGATCCTTCGTCATGATGTCCCCGATTTTTGTCGATGCGGGATCCTTGCCACCATTGACCACTTTTATCATCACGTCGCGTTCGGTGGCGATACCAACGACTTTGTTATCGGGGTCAACAACGACAATCGAGCCGAAATTCTTTTCGCTCATCAAACCCACGGCCTCGGCAACACTGGTGTTCGCGTCTGCGGTCAGTGGCTTAGGCTTTTCGCGGTATTCGGGACGATCTTTTAAGCGTGTACCTGGCCGCTGATTGTTCGACATAAGTCTTGCTTCCTTTTGGTGCCGTAAGCGCCTTCCAACAGTCAGAAGGCAATCTCAGTTGAATAATGATAGGGCCGCCACGTCCAAACCTGATGGCCCTGACCACAGGGAGGCGAATGGGCTGCTCTCCCCCAATGACTTGCGAACACAAGGGTCGGCGCGACCTGCTCAGTGTTCATGCCCTTCGCGATTATGAGGAACGGTATCACAACTGACAAATGCATATGGCATATTTATGCATTGGAAAGAGCGCTGTCGGCGCGAGCACGCCCCGCGATGAATTCTCGTGCTGTAATTCTGTCGCGTTGGCCAGGAGCATTTCCCCTTGCGTACCAAGGGATCTGTCCATTTAAGTCAAAAATAGTGTATGTGAATTCTATTGAATGAAGTCAGATGGATCCGTGTCGTGCAAATCACCGCTTACCTGTCGATCGGCAGTACTTACACTTTCCTAACGGCCCTTCGCCTCCGCGGTGTCATGGAACGCGAGGGCGTTGACCTGCATTTTCGCCCTTTCAGCGTACGGGCCATCATGCGGGAGATGAACAACATCCCCTTTCCGCCCGAAAAGGAAGCCAAAGTCCGCTACATGTGGCGCGATATCGAGCGCCGCGCCGGCGGCTATGGCTTGCCCACCCCGACGGTGCCTGCGCCTTACCCGCTGAAGGACTTTGACCGGGCTAACCACGTGGGCGTGGTGGCCGAGCAGCAAGGTTGGTACCTCGACTACTTTGAAGCAACTTACCGCGCGTGGTTCGTTGATGGCGTGGAAGCAGGCAGCGATGACAACATCCGAGGGGTGTGTGAGGCGCTGGGCCGGTCTTACGAGGACGTCTCAACCGCCGCCGCAGCACCCGAAGCTGATGCCAGCTATCGTGCCAATACCGAAGCGGCCAAGGCGTCAGGCGTATTTGGTGCGCCGTCCTTTGTTGTTGGCGATGAGGTGTTTTGGGGCGACGATCGGCTCGAAGACGCCATCGCTTTCAGCCGCACTTGAGCCGGTGATTGGCCGCAAAGCAACCACCAGCCCGACCTCATGCCGCAAGGCTCAGCGATAGGCGGCAGACCAAGGTTCGACGCTGACACCCTGCACGGTCTTGGTGTCGTTGCTGAAGTTAAACAGGCAAAGAACCGAAGCATCGCCTTGGTCCGCTCGCCGATTGAACGCGATCACGTCGTCGTCGGTATCCAGCAGCTCAATTTGCCCTTTGGCCACCAAAGCTGTTTGGCCTTTACGCCATTCGAGATGCGCTTTGTTTCGTTCAAACAGGCTTCCTTGCTGGCCCTGTTGTTCAAAGCCGCCCTTGGCGATGTGGCGTTCATCGACGGGCAACCAGCTTTCAACATCGGCGTCCCCGCTGAAGCCACCGTTGGGTTGGTCGCGGTTCCATGTCATCGGCGTGCGACAGGTATCACGGCCTTTGAACGTTTCGCTGTAACGATGGATGCCCCAAGGATCGCGCAATTGATCGCGGGTGAGGCGGTCCGCGTCGTCGAGCCCCAGTTCTTCGCCCTGATAGATGCAGGTGGAACCAATGAGGCTTGTTGAGAGCTGGATGAGCATATGAGCGAAGTCTTCTCGCGCAGCATCGGGCACGTCGATCTTCCGCGCCATGCGATCATAAACCCGCGCCATGTCGTGATTGGCCCAAGCGGTTGAGATTGAGTTGCTGTCGTTGAAGTTCTCGGCAAGGCCCGCAATGATGTCGCGCACTTCCCCCACGTTCGCGCCATCCCAGCGCAGCAGGTCGAAGTTGTAGGTTGAATGCAGGCGGTGGCTGCCCTCAGTGAAGGTTTTGGATACAGCCACAGCGTCTTCGCCGTCCAACTCGCCCATCAAAAAGCGGTCGCCGTATTCGTCGGCGAGCTTGCGCAGGTTTTCGGACAGTTTCTGGATGCTGGGTTGGTTCAGTTGAGCGCTGTCTTGACTTTGGTAGTCAAATTCCCGCTCAGGCCGCACGCCGGTCTTGCGCGTGCGCGGTTTGTTGTCGGCCCAATTGTTATCGACTTTGGCGGTATGAATAGCGTCCAACCGGAACCCGTCCACGCCCTTGTCCAACCAGAACCGACAGATGTCCATCAGCGCGTCCATGACGCTGGGGTTGGATAGGTTCAGGTTGGGCTGCTCGCTTAGGAAATTGTGGAAGTAGTATTGCTGTCGGTTTGTATCCCACGTCCACGTTCGCCCACCAAAGAAGCTCAGCCAGTTATTCGGCTCAGTCCCGTCGTCCTTGGGGTCCAGCCAGTAGAACCAATCGGCCTTCGGGTTCGTCCGGTCCTTGCGGCTTTCGATGAACCACGGGTGCTGATCCGAGCAGTGCGCCAACACCATATCAATCATGATTTTCAAACCCAGACTGTGCGCCTTTTCCAGCAGCTCGTCGAAGTCCTCGTTGGTGCCAAAAGCCGGATCAACCGCGCGATAGTCTGCAACGTCGTAGCCAAAGTCCTTCATCGGCGAGACAAAGAAAGGGGAGATCCATACGGCATCGACACCCAAGTCGGCGATGTACTCCAACTTGCTCGTGATCCCCGGCATATCACCAACGCCGTCGCCGTTGCTGTCAGCAAAGCTGCGCGGATAAATCTGGTAGATGATGGCATTGTCCCACCAAGGGTCAGACATGGTTGTTTCCTATCTTTTTGATAATGGGAAATGCAGTTGGCAGCAGCGTTTAGCCACCCTTGACCGACCCCGCCAGAAGGCCGCGCACGAAGTAGCGCTGCAGACTGAGGAAGACGATCAGGGGGACGATCATGGATATGACTGCACTGGCGTTGAGCAAGTGGAGCTGGCTCTTGTAGGTGCCGAGCTGTGACTGGATGATCCGGGGTAAAACGCGGCTGGTTTCACCGTCTGGGCCAAGGTAGAGCGCGACCAGTAGATCGTTCCAGACCCAGAGGAATTGGAAGATACCAAAGCTGGCCAGCGCAGGCACACTCAGCGGCACAATAATCTTCATGAAAGTCTGCAGGTGCGAAGCGCCGTCCATCCGTGCGCTTTCCAAGATTTCTTTCGGCAAATTGCCGACGTAGTTGCGCAGCAGATAGATCGCCAGCGGCAAGCCGAAGGCGGTGTGCGCGATCCAGAGCGTGGCGAAATTGGCGCTGCTGACTTTGCAACTGTTGCTCGCTTCACAGTCGGTGAGCCATTGGTTCAGCGAGGTGCCCCAGTTCGCGGCCTGTGTAAAGCTGGTGAGCAAGGGCAGGAAGGCGAGCTGCAAGGGAACCACCAAGAGCGCCACAACCACCACAAAGATCAGATCCCGGCCCGGAAACCGCATCCATGCAAAAGCGTAGGCCGCAAAGGCCGCGATCATGATGGGGATAAGGGTTGCTGGAATGGTGACCACAAACGAACTGATCAGCGCGTTTGGCACCTGAACATTGGTGAGCACTTGAACGTAGGAATTCCAGCCGAACTTTGGCTGCTGATCGATAAAGACGCTGAGCTTTTTGCCCTTGCCGCTGTAGGGCTCGTCAAAGCGCCACGTGTAACGGCCATCGCGCTGATAGGTGAACTCGCCCTTACCCACGCTAAAGGCTTCGCCCGGTTCTTGGATGACGGTTTGCCGGATTGTTTTTGTCGCGTCATTGGGGTCTGGAACGCGCTGAATCGACAGGATGCCGGTGACGTCACCAACGATTTCCATCTCTTTTGGAATGAAAGCATTGGCAGAGCGCTCGTTGGCTCGTTCGAACCGGGTCTGCTGCGCGACCGCTATATCGTCGAAAATGTTGCCTTCGATCAGCAGCGACCCGCCATCGGGACCACCTTGAGTCCGCACGGCATGCCCGCGCTCCATAGGGGTGAAAGCGCGCCAAAAGCCTGTCTCGTTGGCGTCCTTCTGCGGACGGATCGAGGTTGTTAGCAGGCCAATGAACGGCACGACCCATAGGATTACAACGGCAAGCAGCGCGATGTGGGCAAAGAGCTTGGCCAACGACATGCGGTTTGAAGCGTCATTCATGTGCTGATCCCCCTACTTCTGATCCTGGCGCAGGCGCCAGATGTTGAAGGCCATGATGGGGACGACAGTGAGCATCAGGACGATGGCAATCGCCGCTGCCTGACCCTCGTCCCGGTATTTATCCTGAACCACGCGCATGTAGGTTGCGAGCAAGAGCTTGTCGTCCTTGTTGGCCGTGAGCGCGTAGGGGATGTCGAACACTTTGAGCACCAGAATGGTGATGGTGGTCCAGACCACAACAATGGTGCTGTAAATCTGTGGAATCTGCACGCGGGTGAAGATCTGGAACGGATTGGCACCTTCAATTTTTGCGGCTTCAATCGTGTCCTCTGGCACCCCCCGCAGGGCGGCTGAGAAAATGACCATCGCGAACCCTGTCTGGATCCATATCAGAATGGTCATCATGAAGAAGTTGCCCCAGAACTGCAGCTCGTAGAAGAACAGTCCATCATTGGTGCCGCGACCCAGCACGGCGTTCAGCAGTCCGATTTGAAAGCCCGGCGTGACCGCCGTCGCTTCGATTCCGCCACTGGCGTATATGTTGCGCCAGATCACGGCTGCGCCCACGAAACTGATGGCCAGTGGCACGAAGATAAAGCTCTTCGCGATCACGCCCCAGCGGACGCTATCGGCGAGCACCGCAATAACCAGCCCCAGCAGGACACAGGCGGTCGGCACAACCGCGAGCCACATCACACTGTTGCGGATGGCGACCCAGAACTGGTTGCTGTTGAAAATGAAGATGTAGTTTTCGAAGCTGTAACCGCCATCGCCGGCAAAGCTCAGACGCAGCGTTTCCAAGGCCGGATAGACAAGAAACAGGCTCAGCAGCACGACCGCTGGACCAACAAAGATCCAAGGCTGAATGGCCTCAACCACGCGGTTCCGCGCCTGTAAATTCTTGGTGACGATCCGGGAGCCGGCGAAGTTCAGCCAGCTGGCGAGCGCGTAGTAGCCAAAGCTCAGCGTCATCGCGATCAGGATGGCGCGGATGGCGAAGGTGATTCGCGTCAGGGTGATGTAAAGCGCCTGATTGTCTGTTGCGCGCCCAAACTCATCAGCACCAAACATGGGAAAGCTGACAATCAACGTGTCGACGACAGAAGTCGCGGCAAACAGGGCAAAGGCTGCGGAGGGCAAAACGATCAGCACGGTGAGAAGCAGGCCGAAACTATTGCTGATGATCGGCAATACGTGGCGCTTAGGCTGAATGGATGGTTGGACTTTCGTGGTCATAGCGTGAATCGCCCCCAAAGATGGTAGGAGTCCGTCCCTTTTGCTTCTTCGTCTTAAAAGCGAAAAGGGGTCTGACAGAGGTTAGCTGTGCCAGACCCCTTGGGGCCATGGAACCCGAACCGAAGTCCGGGTCTGGAGGGCCATGGGAGGCGTTACTTGATAGCGTCCCAAGCGGCTTGGATATTGTCAGCCGTGGTCTGTGCATCTTGGCCGTTCGCAAAAGCGGTCATTTCGGTCCAGAACGCACCAGCGCCGATTGGGCCAGGCATCAGGTCAGACGCGTCGAAACGGAAGGTCGTGGCATTTGCCAAGATCTCACCCTGCTTGCGCAGAGCGTCGTTGGCGTAAGCCGATGCATCCACGCCCAAGTGTGGGGTCAGGAAGCCAGACTCAGCCATCCAGATTTCGTGCGCGGCTGGCGATGTCAGGTAGTTGAACAACTCCATGGTCGCGTCAGTCATGTTTGGTGAAGCCCAAAGGGTGCCTGCACCCAGAACCGGCTTGCCCAGATCGCCTTCAGCGAAAGCAGGGAAGTAGAAGAAGTCCGCTTCGCCATCAGCCAGTTCCTGACCCTGATTCGGGAAGAAGGACGGGATGAAGGACGCCTGACGGTGCATCATGCACTGTGCTGGCGTGGTGAAGAGACCGTTTGGAGAATCGCCGAAGAAGATGGAGGCAACGGCGTCCGCGCCACCAGCAACATAGTCGTCATTGCGAGAGATGGAGCCGTAGACTTCCATTGCATTGATGACTTCAGGGCTGTTGAACGGCAGATCGTTGGTCACCCAAGCGTCGTAGTTCTCAGGAGAAGTGGTGCGCAGCATCACGTCTTCCATCCAGTCGGTTGCGGTCCAACCCGTCGCGCCACCGGACTCAATGCCGATACACCAAGGGGTCAGGCCGTCAGCAACCATTTGATCGGACAGAGCAACCAGCTCTTCCATGGTGCCGGGGATCTCGTAACCATTGTCTTCAAAGGCTTCTGGAACGTACCAAACCAGCGACTTTACATCGACCTTGTAGGCAAAGGCATAGAACTGGTCTGCGCCATTTTCGTCAGCGTAGGTGCCCAGATCAACCCAAGAGGAACCTGCGCCGTAGTTGTCGGTCATCCAAGCGGCCAAGTCTGGACCCAAAGCGTCCAAGCCGCCTTCAGCGGCCATGTCCGCTGCCAAGCCTGGCTGCGGGAAAATAGCAACGTTTGGTGCGTTGCCAGCGCGGATCGAGGTCACGATCAGCTGCTCAAATTCGCCGGAGCCGCTGTACTGTACGTCTGCGCCCGTCGCGCTTTCAAAACAGGAAAGAACCATGTTGACGAGTTCTTCGTCACGGCCTTCCCATGGACCTGTAATGGTAACAACTTCACCAGACAGATCGGGCATTTCCGGCATGCCGGAAGGGGTTGTTGCACAATGGCCTTCTGCGTAAGCCGCTGAAGTACCCATCGCGAGGGCAGCCGCACCAGTGAGGCCACCAATCAGAAATTTCCGCATTACTTCCTCCTAAAAACTCACATTGAGTTGGTCTTTTGCCTTTCCTCCCCACCCACACGAGCGGAAAAGGGAGAAACGGTTCCTCCTAGCCAGGGATGGCGGACACCCCTGCGCAGGTCATTTATGAGAAGAAATCTTCGTGAGCTGCTGCTCAGCAAGAGCGGCACAGTCGTGAAACAGATTCCGGATCCTCAGCGCCCAATCGCCTCGTAGGAACCTGAAACAACGCGAAAACAATCCGCGTCTCCTCCCAATGGTTCCAAAATTACTCCTTCCGCTCCTATAAGTGAATTCTAGTTTTTTCCCCTTCCCATCATAATTTTTGATATAAGGAATGTGCAAAGGATTGCATAACGGGGGATCAGATAGTCATGGACAAGCAGCTCGCGCACTTCATTGGAATTATTGAATCTGGCGGCCTCGCCGCGGCGGCTGATCGGCTGCACGTCGGGCAACCTGCGCTAACGGCCTCTCTAAAAAAGCTGGAAGAACGCTATGGCGCTCAGTTGGTCTCGCGCCACAATCGAGGCGTAAGGCCGACGAAATCAGGCGAGCTTGTTTATGATCATGCCTTGCTGATGCAGCGTCTTGAAAGCGGCATTCAAAACAAAGTCCGGCAGGCGGAAGGCTTTGAAAACACGCCCTTGAATTTGGCCTGTGGTCACGCGTGGTGGTGGGTGTTTTTAAGGGACTGGGTGGGTACGTTTTGCGCTAACAATCCCGACACCAAAGTGAAGTGCTTGGTGGGTGGCAAGTTCCAATGCGCTGACTTTCTCATTTCGGGCGAAGTCGATCTGTGGGTGGGTCACGAAGTCCCCGGCCTGACACCGGATAAAGGCATTTCCTTCGAGCCGCTGTTTGAATCGGTCGATTATTTCTATGGCCGCGAAAATCACCCGTTGGTGAACGCTGTCGGCGGCGACACCATCGCAAACTATCCGCGCATCAATTCTGTTCCCATGCTGAACCGACGCATGACGACGTTGGATGAAATCAACGAGTTGAGCCCGGAGCCCGAGGTGGATCCGTTTTTGTATCAGTTTTCGTCGAATTCTCTGCTGGCCTGCATCGATCAGGTCCGAGCCACGGACGCGTTGTTCAATTACCCCGAAGCGGTAAAGGATAATCTGGCAACCTACGGCATCGTCCCCATCGCGCCCGTTGATGATGGCAAGAAGACTCGCGTTGGCATCTTTACAATTCGGATATCGGAGCCAACCCGCGCGGTTTCGGCGCTCCGACGCCATCTCATCGAAGCCTTTGCCTGAGCGCTCAATGGTCAGACGCGCGCGGGAAAGGTGGGGGGATGAAGGCCGCTCAGACGCCCGGCCTTCGCCCGGATATTACTTGAAAATCACCATCCCAAACGACCGCGCGAGCGTACCGAGTTTGGATGCCTCTGTGACCATAGCCTGGAACTCTTCGGACATGCCGACGTTGTCCACGCCATGACCCAAGGCCACCATGTCAGCGGCTGAATACACAACAAATGCGCGGTTCATTTCCGATGAGATAACGGGCGCCCACATGGTGACGTTCACCCCATGGGGCTCTGACATTTTCTGCGCATCCGCCATCATTCCTGCGGCGGTCATCAGGTTCGTGCGCGGCATTTCATACTCACGCACCATCATGGCGGTGTTGCCGCGGTTTGGCGTGCCTGCGATCAGCCGGGACAGGTCTGGCCCCACAACAACCGCTGACGGTCCCTTTTCGCGCTCGGCATTCAAGGCGGCCCACGCCGGATCGCCCATCATGTTTGCGCTGACTTCCATGCTGTGAGACATGGATTCGAAGTTTGCATAGAGATGCATTGTGCCTGCGCCATAGCCGCCCATGACCTGAGTCGTGAACACGTTGGAAGCGCCATTGCGTGAGATGATGCCAGCGGCCGCGCGCATGCGCGCTTTGGCAATCTCGCCTTTACCGACATGGGGAGTGCTAACGCGTCTTGAAGCCCACATGAATTTTCCTCCTGCTAAATAAAAAAGCCCTACACAGCGTGCGGGTGGAGTAACCATGACTCTGTTTGGCGAGTTTCCCTATATTCGAAGCATCAAAGGAAAAATAATAATAACTATACAACAAATGTCTTAGGTTTCATGATTTTTAATACTTAATTCGAGTCCGTTTACGATCGAGATGAAACGAAAAAATCACTGATAATACTTGGGAAATAGGACTCTAATCGACACGCCAACAGGAAAAGACACATCAAACAGACCGGTCAGCGTGAACGGCTTGGACGTATTCTCGACGGCCAGCGCATTGGGCAGGTGGTTCAGCCTTCGTGCATGAACCAGTCTGGTTCTGCATTCCCGCCACACAGCAGTACGGCAACCCGCTCGTCTTTTTCCGGGACGTATGCCCCTGCGGTCAGCGCTGCGAGGGCAGTGGCCGCGCTGGGCTCTACCACGATCCGACTGGCTTCCCACAGCAGGCGCTGTGCTGCGAAGGTATCGGCATCGGAAACCACGGTATGACCATCGAGCCACTTCTGAGCAGCGGCCCAGCCCCGGTCACCGATGGCGCTGGCGCCAAGGCCACTGGCAGAAATGCCGCTGGGCATGATGGAAACCTGCTCGCCCTTCTCCCGGCTTGGTGCCAGCGAAGCGGTGCGTTCAGTTTCCACGGCGATCACGCGCACATCATCCTGATAGTGGGACAGGATACCCCCGATCAGACCCCCACCGCCGACTGAGACCAGCAACGTGTCGATTTCTGTTTGTGCCGACAGCTCCAGCGCGACTGTCCCTTGGCCCGCAAGCGTGGCGTCACTGTCAAAGGGGTGGATTTCCAGCGCGCCTGTCCGCGCTGCGTGGGCTTGGCACTCCAGCGCTGCGTTGCCGACTGGGTCCGGTACGGCAACCACCGTGGCCCCAAAACCGCGCATGCGACGCAATTTGACCTCAGCGGCAATGGCAGCGGGCACGTAAATTGTGGATGGGGCACCAAGCGCCGTCGCGGCATAGGCAACGCCTGCGCCGTGGTTGCCACCCGACGTCGCGACAACGCCGGCCTCGTCGATGCTTTGGGTCAATAGGTTGTTGAAGGCACCACGCAATTTGAACGAGCCCGTCGCCTGCAAATGCTCCATTTTGAGCGTTACTGGATACCCCAGACCGAAGGCGTCAGCATCCATATGCATCACCGGCGTGCGACGGATGTGCGGTAAAATGCGCTCGTAAGCGGCTTCAATGTCGGCGCGTCCAATCATCGGAGGTGTCTCTCTGTCCAAGGGCGGAGATGGACGTTTGGCGCCATGATCCGCTGTCTGCAACTGTAATCGTCTGACAGACAGCCAATCTAGTTTTCTCATGCAGTCAAGCTCTCATTGTCGCTGGCGTGGCAAGCGCCGCTGTGGGCGAGTGATTGATTTGCGGGGCGCTAGAAGGAAATCAGGTCAGCCGATCCATCGTCTGCGAAACGCATGATGATGTCCGTGTTAAAGATATCGCTGGTGAAATGGATATAAGACTTGTCTCCGGTCTGATACTCACGCGCGTCCCAGCCGCACAGATCATAGGAAGACGTGCTGCTGCTCGTCACCGGGATATCGTTATCCAAACCAGTGGTGGACGTTGTGGGGAGACCTGAAACGGGGTCGATTGCACCGGTGAATATCGTACCGGTGCCATCATCCACAATGGTCACGGTGCCCGTAGGATTGACGGTTAATTGGAAAGTTTCACCATTATCACGCTCGACGTCTTGTTCTTCCATGATCGTTGTTCGCACCGCCAACATACCAAATTCATTGAGTGAGGTGGTGTTCGGCACAAAATCGATCCACGCGCTATCGGGGTCCAAAGGATCGTAGTTGGCGTGGTCAAAAACTTTGAGGTCAAAGTTCTGGATCACAACTTCGTTGTTGGTGTCTTGGACGGTCAGGCTCGTCAGGACGAAATCGTTTGCCCCAGAAATGATGTTGATGGCGTAGTCAGAGGCTTCGTTAACAATCACATCGTTGATCGAAACCACGTCTGTATCAAAATCCAGATCAGTCCCTTCCGTCGATGGGGTGGGCGGGCTGGTCCCCGTGTCTGCTTGGCCGGTAAATTTCGTTCCGCCACCACTGTCGTTGATGGTTGCCTCGCCCGTCACTGAGCCGCCATCGGCTTTGGTCACCGTCAGTTGGAACTTCTCGCCGTCGTCAACAAAACTATCCTGCTCCTCAGCAATCGATATCCGAACCAGCAAAGTGGCTGTTGCATCAATGGTGATGGGGTTGGTCGATGAAAAGACCTCCCACGTGGTGCCGTTGAAAACTTCCAATTCATTGTCTGACAGGTTGAGCGTGACGTTATTTCCGCTGCTGTCTCCATCGGTGAGCGTCAGGCCGCTGATGGTCGTGCCTTGAGCGCCCGAAATGGTGAACACGGCATAAGGCGAGGCTTCGTTGACGACGATGTCCGAAACGCTAAAGGCGCTGTCGTCATCCGGGACCGTGGTGGTATCTGCCACCGGTGGTGCCGTGTCGTTTTGGACCAAGATGCCCGTCCCGTCGTCGAGGATCTTGGCGAGCCCGGTTTCCGACACTGCCAAGTTGGTATCGGCGACGGTCAGCTCGAAGTACTCATCGCCTTCGCTGCTGCTGTCATTCACCAAGCCCAGCCGTACGTAAAGGATGCCCGTGTTATCGACGGTCACGCCGCTCGTATAGGGGGTCCAAGAACCGTTGAAATACTCAATGGTGTTGCTGTAGTCCTCGCTGCCATCGGTCGCGGTTGGCGTATCCGCGCCGATCGCATCGACAGAGCCCGCGCTACCCCCACCATCGCTGACTGAAAGCGTCAAGGTGTTCCCGGGCAGCGCTGTAACGGTGAAAACCGCTCCGCCCGGAGAGCCCTCGTTCACGTCAATATCGTTTATGGTCAGCGTAACGTCGTTGTCGGGTGTGGTTCCCTCATCCAGCGTGGGGTTCCCGTCGCTGTCCGGTCCCGCATCCGCGTAGAGGTTACCCGTGCCATCGTCTGTGATAGTTCCAGCGCCCACCAGCAACTCGCCCGTGTCGAGCGTGGTAATCAGCCGAAACAGTTCATTGTTGTCGAGCGGGGTATCCTGCTCCGGGATAATCGACGTGCGAACAAGCAACGTGCTTTCGTCTGGAACCGTATACCCAGCAGAAGGGAGGGTGGTCCAACTGCTCGTCGAAGAATCGTAAAACTCGGCGGTGCCCCCGCTGAGGCCCGAGGTGGACGTGCCGCCTGCGCCATCGCCATCGAGGAAGGCAAGGTCGGTCACTGTTTGCCCGGCACCCGAAGCATTGGTGATGGTAAAGACGGCCCAATCAGAGCCCTCATTGACCGTGATTGAGTCGACTGTTAGCCCTGCGGTGTTGCTGTCATTGCTATCATTGATCGTCGCCAAGCCTTCATCGGTTATCGCAGGATGGGCCGCGTAGGACGCCTGAAGTTTGAACGTTTCACCATCGTCAGCGATGGCATCGTTCTCGATTTTCACCCGGACATAGAGCGTTTGGCTCGACGTAATGGCAGGAAGCGCGCTTTCGTCATAGTCGTTCCAAGTCCCGCTGGTCCCATCGATCTGCCAATTTAAATAACCCCCATCTGCATTCTTCCACTTTTCCCCAAAGTCGAAAGCGGCGGATGGATCGTCGGGATTGTAAGCCGTCGCCAAAGGCGTGTCGCCGTCGCTGTAGGCGAGGGTAATTTCGTTCGCGCTGTCCTCAGAACTGGTTATGGCAAAGACGGCACCGTCGCCACTGGCCGCCGCATCTTCGAAGACCGTCACGTCAGAAACGGATATCGAAGCATCCTGATCTCGGGTTACCGCGGGATCTTCTGACGGTGGCGGGCCGCCATCCGCATAAACGGCCGCATATCCTGAATCTTCAATGATCCCGACGCCGGTTGCTGTGTAGCTGCTGTTGGCTGCATCGGTCACCGTAACCGTGTATTCTTCGTTTCCTTCGAACACAGGGGTGGCTGTGTCGTTTATGATCGGCACCCTGAAAAACAGCTTGCCGTCCGCGTCGACGGCAACGGCGCTGCTGTAGGTATCCCAGGCGGCTCCGTTCCAATATTCAATGGCGGTGCCAAAGTCGGTGCCCTTGACCGCATTGTCTGAACTGACCCCCGAAGCAGAGGCAAGCTCAAGACTCACGCCGACAGAGGCAAAGGCGGTAAAAATGGCAAAAGGCGAAGCTTCGTTGACGGTGACGCTATCAACGAAAACCTCGTTTGCGCCCAAAACGACAAGCTCAGCGGACGTGTTGTCTGAGCTTGAGAGGCCCGTATCTGTGTCGATTATCGTTGCGGTGACGTCATAAATACCCGGGTCAAGGTCTTGGCCGTCCGGTATCGTCAAGCTCCAGGTGTTGTTGCCAACGTCCACGACGAGGGCTGTATCTGCCTCCGTGTACAGGACGCCATTGACCGTGACAGTGAGCTCTTCATTTTCCGCCCGATCAAGAACGACAGTTCCCGTCAGTGTTGGCGTGGTATCTGTTGTGCCTTGGCTTTCAACCGTCACGTCGCCCTGCGGCTGCAGCGTTTGGACGTAGTTGAGATATTCGTTCAGTTTATTCAAAACGTCTTTGAGGTCTGCCGAGCCCCCGACATCGTTGCCGGGTACGGATACGCCATATTCTTCAGCAACGTGGGTCGCGTCAGCCCCGTACAAGACCAGCCCAACGTTGCTGATCCACGGGTAGTTCAGGCTCTCGTTATCGGTAACGTCTTCGCCGTAGGCCACCCATTCGATCGCCGAACCATCGATGGTGCCGTTCTGATTGTATTGCTGAAACATGATGTCCGGGGATGGATCCGGGTTCAGCGTGAAGTTATCCGAAGGCAAAAAACCGAAGCTTTGAGACACACCACCCAGTTTGTCTTGCCAGCCAATATACCCGGGAATCTCAAAGGTTTGACCACCTGATTCAATGGTGAGTGTGCCGGGTACATCATTACCCTGCGCTTCACCAAAAGCGCTGCGGTTTTGGAACTGATCTGTGGTGGAGACTTGGGAAAAATAGGCCTTGTCAATGTCCATGCCAGCGAAGGAATTGACGTCATTATTCTTCTGGTTGTTCGTCCCTCGCTTGCCGATATATCCAGCGTCAAAAGGAACGGTCAGAACGGGCAATAGATGATTGAGGCCTTCGACCGGAGCTGCTTGGTATCCATCCAGATCTTTGTCTGTCTTCGGGCAGTAACCAAAATCGAGGACATAAGTTCCGCCGAGGCTGGCAGGGCCAACGTATTTTGAGCTTGCAAAGACCGGTTTGCCGACGGCGCGGGCAAAGGTCCGGACAAAATCACGTCCAACATCCCCCAACGCGACCCGGCAGCTGATTAATTCTACACAAGGCGCAGCCTCAACCAGTGACTGTAAGCGTGATACAAAATGGCGGTTGGCGAAGTGGGCTGCACTTATCTTTTCGCCGTTTAGCTGAAAAGTTCCAGGAGCCCCATGCCCAACAAATCTAAAGCTCACAGTACATTACTTCTTCGTGTCAAAGTTAATTTCACGTCAAAATCGCTGAGATGAATGACAAATGCGCCGTGCTTAGAAGGCTTGAAAACGACAAATGAAAACATACTAAAATACTAGTACGAGTTCAAAAATATTCGATAAAACGGCGTGTTTTGAGGGGGTTATGCGATTAGTATTTGTGAAGCGTTTGACCCTATTGCTCGGTTGCTGTGCTGAGCTGCAGCGCGATTGGCCTGAGTTGAAAGTTTAAATTCGGGTAAGAACACAGGAATGATTGATCGCTGACCGGCCCCTCGCACCGTGGTCCGGTTTGAGCGGTGAGGATATCGAGCGCGACATTCAAATCGTGGGCTTTGTGTTCGAATATCTCCAGCGTGATGACGCCGGAATAGAGGCCGTCATCACGGGCATCGCAGATGAACTCTACGACCTCGAATTGCGGTTGTATGTTGGTCGCCTCATTAATGGCGCCGGTATCGTCCAACTCAAACGCAGCTTGTCCGTCCAGCGAGACGGTCAACTGTCCGGGAACGACGTAAACGTTGGTGGTGTCGTCGATCGAGGAGACGACCACGGGACCGCATCCGCCTCGGGCCGTCTCAAGCGCAGGAAAGTTAACGAGCATGCGGAACCCGCCATTTGCGCGCAGATCTACATTGGCAGCCATCACCGGTGAATTGGCCGCAAGTCCGATCCAGTCATCCGTTCCGGTCCCAATAAAGGACTGGGATGTCAGGCCGTAAACGGAGGCGTAGTAGGGGTAGGCGAAGTTAAATGTGATGCCAAAGCTGGTGTTGCTGCTGTTGGCACTGGGAATCACCTGTGCCTGCAAGGTCAGCTGTTCGAAATCTTGAAGGCTGCTTGGATTGGAAAACACGGTGAAGCTTGCGCCGGGCGTGAGCGCCGTTCCTATGGTCTTTGCGGCTGCTGCGACGGGGCTAACACTGTCACCGTCTGCTGCCTCAAGGTCAGCATTTTCGTCGATCGTTTCCTCAATGACCTCGTCTTCTGTGGCACTGTCACCGGTCAGAGCCGGGTCGCTTTGGTCGGCTGCTTCTGTGCCGTCCACGCTGAGAGCGTTTGATTGTTGGGTGGTTTCCAAAACAACCTCGGGATCCAAAATCTCCACGGCTGTCTGTGCCTCTGGGATGTCTTCTGTCGCTTCTTCTGAAACCGCTTCATTGGTGAGCGGAACATAGCTTTGCTCAACGTCGCCCTTCACGACTTCGAGCGTATCCAGCGCGGACCGCAGGGTGGCCAGCGTTGCACCTGACGACCGCAGCCCCTCTTCAATTTGATCCAGGGAGCCAAGCGCATCGTCTTTTTCGACGCCGAGCGAACCCAATTCTTCGACCAGTTCAGCAATTTGTTCGCTGCAATCAAGGCCCTTGGTGCAGCTGTCGATAATTTTTTGTTCGAACTGCTCGGTTTTGAAAGAGCTGACAAAGGTTGAATAGGTTTTAGGATCTTGAAACACCGCTTCAACCTGCGTGAAGCTCTCCAGCATTTGTCCGACTGAGGCCGCAGCCTGATCGCCGTCTTCGTCGCGGTTGATGCTCAGCAGTTCGCTGGTCAAATCAACGTCTTCTCCCTGTGCATTGCGGGCGGTCAAGGTGAAGGTTTGGCTGGGGGGATCGGCGGTTTCTGTTGCGTCCTCGGCAACGGGATCCGTTGCACCATCGGCGCTGGGGTCTGAAGTCTCAGGTTCTGAGTCTTCTAGGGCCGCCAACGTGAAATCCACGGCGCCCAAGAACACGGCCAAGTGCATTTCGCCATCGGGCTCGATCAAGAACACCAGCTCTGTTCCTCTGAGCTGTGCGGTGCCGTTGGGGGATGAGATTGTGTAGGACGCCGGGCTCATGGTCCCCGAGGCAAATTTGATCAGTCCGGACAGCAAATTAACCGACATCGAGCCCAGATTGGTCGCGGTGGTATAGTCAAAAACGTTGACCTCGGCTTCGCTGTTGCTGCCCAAAGACAGAAGTGTTCCGTCTTCGAACTCAATGACAGCCAAGCCACCGTCGTACGTCGAGATGATTTCGTTGGTAAGGACGGTGTCGCCCACGCGGGCCGTGTCATAGGCTGCGAAGTTATACAGGCGCTCAACGTCGCCTTGCACATCGATCAGGATGCCAACCTCCGTTTCCCCGGCTTCGACCAAGGTTTCACGGGTGATGACGGGGAACGTTGTTTCTGTGTTCAAAGACGAAGCGAGCAAAGCCACCAAGGGATCATCCGCATCAACCGGTTGGCTCAAGGCGCGGGTTGCTGGGAAAGTCACGACAAGCGCCGTGAGCAGCCAACCAACGATAGGGCGCCACGTTCGCTGGCCTGGCACCGCGGTCATACCTTGTCGACCACGACAACCCCCGTGGAGATACCGGAGATGTAAACTTGGTCACCAAAGACGGCGATGGCGTGGCTGATGTTCCCATCAATTAAAACGCGCGCGCCACCATGTTCGATCAGCGCTTGCATGATTTCAGGCGCTTTCAGCGCGATTTCTTGAGCGTTGAAGCCGGATTTTAGCAAGGCTTCAACCATCGTGGGCGGGCTGACAAAGGCTTGCGAGCCGATGCGCACCGGCACCACGTAAATGCCCGGCTGGTTGATTTCAGCGATTTCATCGCCGTTCTCTCCGCCGACGGCGCTGCAGCTTATCAAAGCAGGCGTGAAGACAAGGGCAAGCAAGCCAATAACGAGACGACGCATCATAGGGCTCCCAGCCGTTTGAGTTCGGAAAGAATTTGCTGCTGATACGTCTGCGGATCCATGTGTGTGAGCACCCGGCCTTCGCTGATTTTCTTCAGCGGATCAACGAGTGTCGGCCTGATCAACACGCTGACTTGAAGCCGCTCATCATTGCTGATTTGGCGGGTAAACAGGCTGCCCAGTCCGGGAAGACCCCGGAACGTATCGGCACGCTTGGTCGTGACCAGCCCTCCGACAATGGCCGTCCCGCCGTCTTCGACGACAACGGTTGTCTTGGCGCGGCGATCATACTTTTGCGCGTTGCCGCCCTCACTGGATGCATCATAGTCACTGACGCTCACGTCGATCTCCAGCTGAATATTGCCGTTACCCAACAGTCTAGGGACGACTTGTAATCGCGTTCCGGTCGCAACTTCTTTGATGGAGGTGGCGGCGTTCTCGTCGCTCGTCGGTGTTGAATCGAGGCCCGACATATACGTGGTGCTGAATTCAATTTCTGCGGTTTTGTTGTCCAGTGACATCACCGACGGCGCAGACATCACCATCGCATTCTGGTTGCCTTCAAGCATGGACAAACTCACGCTGAGGGCATTGGAAAATTCTTCGGTGGGCGAATACCCCAAATCGCCCGCCCAAGGCCGGGTGAGCAGGCCGGCCAAGCCGCCGGTAAAGCCAGCGCCAAAACGCGCGGTGGGCAGGCCCAGTTCACTGCCTTGGTCGATCGCATTCGCGTCGCGCAAAGCAACGACCTTGGCGTGGATCAAAATCTGCTTTGGCGTGCCGTCGATCGTCTCAACGGCGCTGAGGAGTGTCTGGATGACAGCGGGCTCGCCAACAAAGGTCATGACGGTTGAGTCGGGGGAGACAAAAATGAACTCTCGCCATTCAGGGGGGAGCAGCTCGGCTAACTCCGATGGGGCAAACGTGCTGGGGCTGTAGGTTATGACCGATTGCCCTTGGAAAGCCTGCGCCATGGCCGATGATGTACCGTCGAGCTGTCGCACGTAGGATTGGATTTTCATGATGACGTCCGATGGTGCTCGAACGATCAGCTTGTTCTGTGAGACAGTAACAAAGCTCGACAAGCTCAACGGCAACGCATCTTTCACGTCCTCAGCCGCAATTGTGCTCGGGGTCAAAACGGCAGTTTGCAAGTCGACGGCATCCAGCTGGCGCAGCTGATTCAGGATGTTCTGAACCACCAGACGAGGGCCAACAACGGAGACCAGCCCGGCTTCATTCAGGGTGCGGGTGTATTCTCGCTGTTCTGACGGTAGCAGGTTGACGATCTCGGATGGAGCGAACGACCGAGGCTGGAAGAGTTCACTCGCAATCGCTTCGCCGGACAAGACCGACATGTCTGCAGGCTCGTAAATAAGAATGAAATTGTCGATCATCTCAAACGTGGCGCCGCTGCCAGCCAAAACCAGTCTTAAAGCGTCCGTCACCTGCATGTTGCTGAACGTCACGTCTGTCGTCCCGATGACATCAGTACCAAACACGATGTTCATGTTCGCCTCGAAGGCAATGTCCTGCACCGCTTGGCGCAAGTCGGTTTGATAAAAGCTGTTCGAAACGAGCGGAGAATTCGTGCTGTAGACTTGCGTTTGAGCGCTTGCTTGACTGACGAAAAGGCCGCTCAAAACGAATAATAACGGGTAAATCCACAACCGGGGCATGTATAGATAACCTACGTCTAGAAGTTAGAATAGCTTCCAGCTGCTACATGTATTATCCGTCAAACAAGCGAATACTTATTATGCGACTGCATTCTGTGGATAAATACAATCAATATAGAAATGAAAATATATGACTCGATCTCATTGAAAACATTTAGGATTTTGTTTTGCGCGATTGCACGATTTAATACACGTTTGAGTGTTGGAATTTACATATAAAGTGAATAAACGGATAAAGTATCTGTTTTTTTGCGTCTCAGTTTGGGGTCAATTTTCCTTGTGCAACGCAATATAAGGCCGAAAAATTTTTTAGATATTTTTATATCAAAAAGATACGAGAAAATTTCAAAAAGATGCATTAAGTTCTATCGTTTTATTGTTTGTCACCACCCAACATGTTCCATTTTTCTGTGAGCTGAGTTTTCAGCAATCCCAAATCAGTTTTGGGAGCGCGATTTGAGTTTTGAAGCGCGCGCATTTAACGAGTCGGGGCTGCGGTTAGCGACTGCTCAGACGTGAATTCGGAAAGAGAGAATAATGAAACAGCAAAAGCTGACGAGAGCCTTAAGCATCGCGTGTACCATCGCAGGATTGTCATTCAGTGCATCAGCGTTTGGTCAAACAACAGACTCAGCGAATTACGAAGCAACGGCGCCTGCTTACGCCGTCGTGCTGGATAATGGTTTGGCAGACAGCTCTGCAACGGTCACATACAACAACACCGCACTTGGTGACGAGAGCCGGATCACTGACATGATTGCCGTTGTTGAAAATCAAGACGTGAAGGTAAGGGCCAATAGTACTTACAGCCTTGCGCTGGTCATCCCTACTTTTCCCTATGACACCAACTCGTGCCAGCCTGTGTTCTTGCAGAACGGTGTCGATACGTTCGGTGCCGTTGGAGAAATTGAGATTACAGTCGATGGTACAACAGTGACATTCAATGACCTGGGCTTTGCTGTCTCAGCGGGTGATAATGTGGCTGCCGCTATTGTCTGTGACAATATCGGTGGTTCCGCCACGATCACCTTCACCAGCACACCGCCGACCGGCACGACCGTTGACACCTATACCTTCGATGTCGGGTTCTTACCTGATGGTGCTCGGGATGATTCAGGCCAAAACTATGGAGCCGATCAGGAGCCACCGGCAGGCGTCTATGATTTGCCACTTTCGGCAACACTGAGCACCAGCTAAGCGACGCCATCTTTTGTTCATCTGACGGTTTACATGCGGTCAGATACAATCGCACCAAAGGGGTGGCACGGCTTGAGTGCTGCCCCTTTTTTTAGCCCTGCATTATCCGGTGTCCGGTATCCGGGACCGTCGAAGGGTCTATTGGGGATACAATTGATGATTACGATTAAGCGATTCATCGCTGGTTTTATCGCTGCTGGAGCCTTGGCACCCGTTCTCTTTGCAACAGTGGCGAATGGCCAGAGCTACGCGATTTTGCCTCAACGCGTCGCGATCGAAGCGCGAACCGGTGCGAGTTTCAGTTTACCCATCAAAGCTCTGTCTTTCAGCGACAGTCCGATTTTGATCGAGATGGAGCATCTTCCCAACGCGTGGACCTATGACGATAGCCGTGGACCCAGCCCGGTCAACGCGCGCGCTGACAGTGTATTGCAAGCGCGGGATGGCAACCAGTTGCCTTGGTTTGATTACCCCTCACAGGTGGAAATTCGGCCAAATGCAGAAGACCAAGTGATCCCCGTCACAGTCAACCTGCCTGATAACGTCTCCGGCACCTACGAAGGCGAGTTTATCGTTCAAGAAGTTGGGTTGGACCAGCTTTTGACCATTGGTTATCGGACAACGTATCAAATCATCATCACCAATCGGCCGTCTTATCCGCTGATCGATGTCCAAGAGACGGCATTTGAATGGAAGCCGGAACAGCTTTCGCTGGATATCGGCATCAAGAACACCGGAAACGCCGCGCTGGTGCTTGGTGGTGAGTTTCAGATCTTCAGCGAGGCTGGGGGCCGCCGCCGGGCTGTTCTCAAAGACACGCTGGAGCAAGTCACCCTATCTGCTGGTGACATAGAGCGGATCGAGCAGCCCTTGCCGGCCTCATTTCCCAGTGGAAACTATGGGATCCTTGTCTCGCCAAAGATTGACGAACAACGTCTTCGTCCAATGAGCAGCTCGACCACGTTGCTCAATGCCTATGAGTTTGGTGGGACGATCGGTAACCACGGCATCGCCAGCGTCCCGAACTTGGTGCGGGCTTCAATCGCTCCAGCAGGACGCCGAAACTTCCCCCTTCTCGTCCGGAATGCATCCGAGCAGTCGAAAGCTGTATCGTTGAAAAGCATCGAGTGGCTCTCAGAAGCGCCGGAAGCGCTGACGATGACCCTGACGCCAGAGGCGATGACGCTCCAAGCGGGTCAGGAAAGAAGCCTGCGTCTGCTGGTGATCTCTGGTCCGGACTACGAGCCCAGCCCGACGCCACATTATGCCAGCATCTACCTGAACGTCTTTGATGAGGGGGAAGACGTTGCCAGTGGCGAGCTGATGGTCCTGCTTGAGATTTCGGACGGAGACTTTAACCCGGTCAGGGATCTCGCTTTCTCCAATCCAAGGATTGTTGCCGACGCCACCAATCAAGAGCGCTCCGTCTTGCAGTATGATGTTGAAAACAACGGTGCGCTGGCTGAGACACCCTTTTTCTTCCTGAGCCTTGGCGGGCCGGGCGAAATCGGCTCGGTGATCGAAAACGAGCTGGTGGCGCTTAAACACTTCATTGGGCCGGGTCAGTCGAAAACCGAGGAGGTCAGCCTGGCTGTACCCCTGACGCTTTTTCAAGCCGAGCTGCAGAACGATCGATCGTCCCAACTGGATGTCATATTCGAAGCGGTCCAATCCGGGGAACGGCAACGGCCCGTGCGCGCCAACGTAAGAGTTGAAGGATTAGGGGCGGAATGATGATGGCATTCCGTGCGATTTTGTTTGCTCTGGCGATCTTTCTAACCGGGACGCAGGTCGCGTGGGGCGACCACAACCCCAACCACGGTGGCGGCAGCAGCGGCAGCGGCGACGAAGTGGCTGCCGATAGCGCAGTCCTATCGTCGTCATCCATCGTTATCGACCTCGGCCAAGTCGATTTGCAGGGCTCCACGGCTTACGGCGGCAGTGATGATCGTGTCGTGGTGTCTAACTCAATTTTCATCGAGGGCAGCCGGAAGTATGATTTCGAGCTTGTTTATCCATCGCTCTGCGGTTCGCCATCTAGCGACGATCGGCTGATTTTTTCGCCAACCTCGGGCACTCAAGTGAATAATTTTGTGGTGCTTGCGGGGCTTCAGGTCGTCTTGGATGGTGCCTCAACGCTCTTTAATGTTGACCCAGACACGGGGGCAACGAGCGGAAACCCAAACCAGTTCAAATGCGTCTCAGGCAACCGCGAAATAAAGATCCGGAACCAAAACATCTCTGGCAGTTCGGATACCATTGAACTTTACGTAACATTCCGCGTTGATGGCGGGGTTTTATCGACCAGCGCTGGGTTGGGCGAAGTTGGCGAAAACGGCGAAATACCCGCCGGCACCTACCAAGCCGTTATCGACACGACTGTGACCTTCAAAGGGTCGTAAAGCCGAACCCTTGGTTGATCGCAAAAGAGCGCCAATAGGCTGCTTCGAAGGGCGGCATCAGGGGTGATGACGCCCTTCACGGGATCTAAAGCGCGAGCTGTTGCTTCGCCCAATCCAACATCTCTGGCGTGATGGATTCCACGTCCGCGGTTTGGCCCGAGTTAACCAGAAAACTTACAAGAGCAAGGCTGAGGTTATCATCACCGGTGATGGCTTCGAGGCCGTCGACGTCTTCCTGCAGCACTGCCAACTCCGTCTGGGCCTGGGATTGGACAGACTGCACACGATCAGCCTCCGCGCTGATCTCGCCCACGCGCTCGGATGCAGCTAGGGCATCCAGCTCGATTTGAGCCCTTTGTGCGTCGAGCAAGGCCAGTTCTGCATTCAGGGCGTCGATTTGATCTTGCTGCGTTGCTGGATCAAGCGCTTCGAGGCCAGCTTGCAGCGCTGTCATCTCCTCGCTCACACCAAGCAGCTCAGCGGTAAAGGCAAGTTGGTCTTGCTCTGCTTCAGCGAGCGCTGCCGCCAGCGCGCTAACGTCATTGGCCAACAGTGCCAGCGCCTGAGAGGCGAGTTCGCGGTTGATGACGGTTTCGTCGAGCAGCATTTTGTTCGCCAGGAACGTCTGGATCTCCCCAAGTTTCTTATCGGAAGAATTCAAGAGTGCTTCAGGATTACGCTTTAGCGAATTAAGAGATTTCAGCTGCGCGTTCAGGTTCTTCTCTTTGGTGGACGCAGAATTAATGTTGCTGCTGCCAGAAGATTTCGACGATGACGCGGTATTGCTGTTCGACTTTTTCGAGCTTGACGCATTGGATTTGCTCTTAGAGCCAGAAGAGCTTGACGTTGAGGCTTTGTTTTTGCCTTTCCCGCTGCTTTGACTGGAATTTGATTTGTTATCTTTGCTTTTGCCCTGTGCCGTTGCGTCATCGGATATTGAAACCGAAAGGAATAAAGTCAGAGCCCCAGCAGCTAGCGCAAAATTTCGAATACTTTGTTTGCCAAATGAAAAAATCATCTTGTTCTCCATCAATTTGATAAAACAATGATCTTCAATTTGATAATACGCAAACCTTATCAAGTTGCTTTTGAGGCAAATTACTTCGACGGAGTTCAGTAAAGTCCATTCGTTGTCGCAACACTCTCTTCTTCAAGCCTAACGTCTGACGCTCAATTCAGCATCAGCGCTAGGCTTGTTATCAAGGGCGTTGCGGACCGGGACGCAGGGAGGTTTTTGCAGGTATTTAGGCCGTGTCTTCGACGGCGAAAATGATGGGAACGGAATAAACCAGCCGATCACAGTCTGCGACGGCCGGTGGGTCTTGATCAGGCTGCAGTGGGAAAGCGCTTTGCTGCGCATTTGCAGGCGAGCAATCGGCACCCTCACTGGCGGGGCGATAGCGGGCGGAGCGACATTTCTTGTGCGTGACATCATCGAGTGTGCGGCCATTCGAAAGCTGCCAGCTCTGCCGTCCGTCAGCGTCCGGTGCTGCAACGGTCAAAAGAGCCACGTTCTTGATCGCGTTGGTCACCAAAAACCGGCCCGACGGCATCGGGAAGTTGGGTGCCATCATCAGCAGACCATTTTCGTCGAGCCACCAGTCGTCTTCATTAAACTGCCAGCCTTTGGGCCCAATGCCGCCGTTGGCTGCCAACTTGTCAAAATCACGCAACCGGACGCCGATTGGGCCGGGATCTTCTGGCCAGTGTCCCCACGTGTGAGCGTTATCGCCCTCGGTCGCATCAACCGGGCCGAGGGCCGCGATGTACTGCGACCGCACCCGACGAAATTTGGCGTCCTGAGCCAAGGCGGGCCATGCGAAAGTGGACATGGCTGCGGCAGCAAGGCCGGTGGTCACAAGGTGTCTACGTGAAATCATAAGGATCTATCCCAGTACCTATCGTTCCCCATTAACGTGTCTGCCGTAAGCGATTCTTCAAGTCCGGTGAGCCATTCTTTGTACGAGGCAAAGTCTCAGCCCCACAAAAGCGGCTTGGATGCGACACGCGCGCGTGTCGTCCTCCCGCAAACGGGCGCATGAAGCTCAGGATACCGTGCGGGTGTTTGCTCAATAGGAATCGCGCTGTGACGACTTCTCTGCCTGCACAGGATATCAACGACAGCCGCCGTCGCGGCTTTGTCTTCGTGTTTGCCGCTGGTCTGCTGTGGTCAACCGTGGGGTTGGGTATACGGCTGATTGAAGAGGCTTCGGTATGGCAAATTTTGCTCTACCGCTCCTTCGGACTGACCGCGCTCTTGTACATCGTCATACGCTGGCGCACAGGCAAGGATCCCTTTGTGTTGGTGCGTCGAGCAGGGATTGCCGGGGTGATTGCCGCGCTGTCACTGGTCTGTGCCTATACAGGTGCGATCTACTCCATGCAGACGACGTCCGTGGCAAATGCCATGCTGCTTTTCGCCGTTTCACCGTTTTTGGCCGCCGTGCTGGGGTGGGTTTTCCTGCGTGAGCGTGTGCGCATCGGCACTTGGGTCGCGGTGGTCGTTGCGATTGCCGGTGTCTCGGTCATGTTTGCCGATAAATCGGGGGCCGTTTCAGTTCCCGGCAGTTTGGCGGCCTTTGCCTCAGCGCTGGGGTTTGCCTGTTTCACCGTTGCGTTGCGGTCGGGCAAATCGGTCGAGATGATGCCGTCCGTGTTCCTGTCCGGTGTGTTCGCCATTTTCATCATGGGCGGGATGTGTCTGGCCCTAAAGCTGCCCTTGGTCCTGACCCCGCAGGACAGTGGGATCGCGCTCGCAATGGGGGTGTTTCAGGTCGGCGCGGGTCTGGTGTTGTTCACGTTGGGATCGCGCAGTCTGCCTGCCGCTGACCTCGCCCTGTTGTCGCTGGCGGAAGTGGTGCTTGCGCCGCTTTGGGTCTGGATGTTTCTGGGCGAAACGGTTGGGGCCAATACCTTGATTGGGGGCGGTATCTTGCTGGTCGCCATCGCTGGAAACGCGCTGTCTGGTATTCGCCGAAAACCGCCCATCATTTCACCTTAGCGCACCGACATTCTGGCGCGCTAAGGCCTTGAGTCCGTGAGAGGCTATTCGTCACCACGATCGCCGCGCCCTAAGCGCTGATATCATAGAGCCAGTTTTGGGCGTATCCGGCAAAGCGGTTGGTGGGCAGGCCAAACCACTTGGCGAGGATGAAATCATAGAGCGACCGATAATCGAGGGTGAAACGTAGGTCACCGTCATCCAGGTTTTCGAGGTCTGGATCATCACCAAACAACCCGCCCCTGATCGAACCACCCAACAAGAAATGGGGTGCAGCCGTCCCGTGATCGGTGCCGCTGGATCGGTTTTCTGTCGCCCGCCGGCCGAACTCGCTGTAGGTCATGATGAGGGTATCGTCCCAGTGACCCGATCGCTTGAGCGCCAGCCGCAAGTCGGACATAGCACCGGCCAAACTGGACAGCAGTTGCCCGTGCTCGCCCTGCTGATATTCGTGTGTATCAAAGCCGGAAATCTTGAGCTTCAGCACGGGTGCTTCAACGTCTGCAGCGATTAATCGGGCGGCGAGTGCGGCTTGGCTGGACAAGGCGCCACGGCCAAATTGCAGTCCGCTCGTGGGGCTGTGTGAGGCATCGACCTTCGCGGAAATACGAGACATGGATGCGTCCAGCGTGCTGGCGCGATCCATCAGCAACGCCAAAGCCGGGTTCGCTTGCGCGCCTGCGCCCGGGGTTGTCATTTGGTAGTCTTTGAGCGTTTTCAGCTCTCGCAGCGATGTCAGCGAGATCCACATTCCTGACGAAGAGGCGAAGACGCCCATGCCGCCGTCCAGACTGATCCCATGCGCGTCGAGGGGCTGTTCAAGGCGTTCTATGTCTTCGGTCAGCCAGCCGTTTCGACCCGCCTTTTTGCCATCGCCGCCCGTCTCCCATAGCGCGATGGACTTGAAATGTGAGCGGTTCTGGTCGGGGTAGCCCAAACCCTGGACAACCGCCATATCGCCCGCGTTCCATGCGCTCATCAAGCTGTTCATGCGACTGTTCAGGGCCATGTCACCGCCAAGCGACAAAACCTCGGACGCATTGAGCGCAACGCTTGGCCGAATGGCGCGGTATCGGTCATTCTTGATCGGTACAATGGTGTTCAAGCCATCGTTCGCGCCGGAGAGTTCAACCAAGATCAGACGCCGGCCTGAGCGCTGTGCGGCTCTGGCGAGTTGAAGGGGGGCCAGCGGGATGGACAGGCCAGCGGCAAGAAGGCTGAGGAGTTGTCGACGTTCCAAGGGTTTTGTCCTCACTTCACTTGAAAGGCGGGTTCACGGACCAAGTCAGCAAAGCTGAAACCTTGGCTTGTCCCCGCCATGTTTGCCCCGGCTAGGAGGCTTTCTACGGGATGGTCCAGCACCGCCGCTGCGGGTTGGTCCGTCCAATTCAAATCATCGCGCAACAGGCCGAGAACGATGGGTTCAGCACTATTCATTGCGGCCATCATCATGCTCATCATCGATGCATTTTCTAAATCAGCAGGTTCGATAATGACGTCACGGTCGGGCTGGGTCCGTGCGTACCGACTGTTTTTGAGCCGTGCGGAGACGGGTTTCAGCAGCGGCTGCCAAGAGGCCAATATCACCCTGCCGTCACGGCGTTGAAATTGACGCCCAGACTGCATTTCTGTCAGCAACGTCGGTATGGCAAACCAAAGTGCGCTGTAGAAGCGCTTCTGCTGAGGCGTTAGTTGGCGGAATTGACGTTCTGCGCTGCTGTCTGATCGGGAGGTGAGCGGGATCTCGATATTTCTAAACCCGGAGCCCGTCATCCGAAAGGAGGCATTGGGCCAGCGATCATTCCAACATGCTGGTTCGCAATCACGCTGGTCGAGCCTGAGCGCCAGGACCATTCGGCCATTTATCTTTTTAGCCACAAGCTCCAGCCGCATGGCATCGATTGCTATGTCTTCAAACCGCACCTGATCCAACCCTAATTTGAACCAGCTGTGGTTACGCTCGCTGCGGAGTTCGCGGCCACCATCGAAATGCACATAACCGACAGACAGGCCACTCGCTGTCTCATCCTCATCGGCGGCAACGGGGGTAATCAGCGCGCTGGACTTACTCAACGTGAGACGCCCGGCGCAGTAGAAACTGCCCGGTGGATTGTCACCATTTGATTGTCGGCATCCGGGGCTTTGTAGCCCGTCGTTGGCGAAGAAAATGCGGTCTTGGACCTGTACCCAGTCAATGAAAACGTTTCGGTCCCCGCCCGAACTGCCGCCGACACCGCAGCAGTGATCGTTGGGAAACGCGACCATGAAGGAGCGCGGGGCAGGGCCGCCGCTGGGCTGTTCGAATTCAGCAACTTGCCAGTTGAGACCAACGCCATTATCCGCTCGCCCGTACCGCGCCGTGTCTAGCCCGCCTTGGGCGTTGAACAGGGGGGATTTCCAAATCAGCTCTGTGCCAGCTTCATCTGCAAAGGCTCTGATCGACAGCATGGGCGGTCCTTCGAAATCTTCAGCGGCGTATCGAAGCCGGATTGTGTCGTCCGAGCTGAGCCCTTCCTCTAGCGCCATTGCGGCAACAGGCGTTTGTTCTGGCATCTGGGCGTTGAACATGTAGGCGGGCGCATCAGCGTACTCGCCCAAAACTTCATTGCGTTTGACGATCCGTGCTGGCGTCAGCCAATCAGCTCCACCCGGCCAGCCCGCAACATTCGGCGCTTCAAACAGGTTTTGTCCCAGACTGGCGAGAGTCGTGGGTAATTGTTGCCAATCCGCTGGCAGTTTCCCACTGGTTCGGATGCTGCCAATGACCAAATCAACAGGCGATTTGATGATGGTTCCGCGGTTTTCCTCTGCCCAAAATGCAGCCGATGACAGGGTGGATCGGAGCAGCGTGCGTATCTCGTAATCACTGTCGCGAAAGGCTTTTGCGATCCGCGCGATCTCTTGTTCGTCACTGTTGAATTCCGAGATATAAGCGCGCCAGAATTTTTCAGTGAGAAAGGTGGCGCTGCGGGTTTGTTGCAACAGAAGATCGACAATGTCGTCCCCGTCAAAGTTCCCGCGCTGGCCAAACACTGTCTTTACGCCGCCATCGTGGGACCAGTTGTTAAAGTGGAAATCAAGCCGGCGCAGGTTGCTGTAATCATAGCCGGTCAGGGCGCGAGCCACTTCTTTAACGTCCTGTTCGGTGTAGTTGCCCTCGCCCAGGACGAACAACTCCAGCAGCTCCCGGGCAAGGTTCTCGTTGGGGCTTTCCTTGCGGTTGCTGCTGTTATCCAGATAGTTCAGCATCGCCGCATCTCGGATGACGGCGTGGAGCAAATCTCGGAAGCTGCCGTGTCCTTGCTCTCGCAGCATCAAGTGCTGGGCAATCAAGGCGTCAACCTCTTCGTTCAAACCGGAATAGGCGGTTACAAAGTGATTGTGCCACAGCAGCAGCAAGCGCTCGCCCGCTGGATTGGGTGAGGAAATCAGCTCGCTGATCCACCAACGGCGAAACTCATCCATTTCCTGATTGCGCATGATGCGAAAGGCTTGTCGGTCAGCCTCATCCCGGTCGCTGATCGAGTGGTATTGAGCATAGCGTCGATCAAGGATGTCGGGTGGGTCGATGAAAGGGGATGTCACATCAAGCTGCTCCAGCATCTTCTCGATGGCTTGAGCGCGGTCTAACTCAAGCAGCGCTGCAATCTCAACGGGATGCGCACCAATCCCGGCGCGCTCCAACAGGTGGCGGGCATCGGCTGCTGTCATGGGCTGGTTCAGGTGCGGGAGATCGCGGATTTGATCCGATCGCGCTGCGTTTGCTCCGCTAACAAGTACGGCAAACAAAAGGGATAATAGCCTTAGAACCCGCATTAAAACCTCCATCAACAGAACTAGAAAATTCAAAACAACTTTAGCATCTTTGACAAGCTGTGGGCTGCCAATTCGCTCGCGCCTTTTGAAATCAAGGCCGCATACTTTCGCCCTGCCTCGGCTGTTTCGGCAATCTTTATGGTCACGGCGTGTCAATTGAGTCTCGTCATGAAGCATATTTCTGATAGAATCTTGCCATCAATGACTGGCGCACATCAGATGAGGACGATCATGGCTCGGGTAACCCAATTTTTCAGAACATCGTTTCGGGCTGTGACAGCCGCCTTGTTCATCGGTTTGGTCACTCAGACGTTTGCCTCGGCGCATTCGGGGGAGCCGGTTAAGCTCGTAAAACTGGAGCCTGAGGTTGCTTACACCTTCAATTACGACGGTGCCGTTTATGAGGTTTATAACACCCACCTCATCAACTTTGCGGGCCTTGAGCGCATCGAGATTAGGACGTTAGCGGGCCAAGTGGCGAAGACGTGGTGGTCGCGGCGTGGATGGTGCTTCACCCAGGAAGCTTACGCAGGCGCCACGTGTATGTCTCAAGACCGCTATCAGAACTATTTCGCGCAGAAACTCTCCGCAGACGCGCTTTCCTTCCGCGTCACCGCCGCCAGCGGCGTTGGCTGGGCGGGTCGCCGGTCTTCGGTGCTGGATGATTATCCTTGTCTGAACAAGCGGCTGTCGTCGAACCAAGCAGCGTCGGTGGAGTTGACAGCGCCAGATTGTTAGGGCGTCTGGCTAACCGGCTTTAGGCAGAACGCGCGCCTTCCCTAAATGTCATCTTGGACGTTGATGAAGTATGTTTGTGCGTCCTGCGCCCCTCCGTCATCTGTGACGATGACGTCTACGGTATAGACGTTGGATGATAGGTAAGAGTTCGGCGCATCGAAACTCGGTTCGGAGAGGAAGGAGACCGCACCAGTGGTTGGCGCAATCTGCAGCAAGGCGTTGTCGTTTGTGCCTGAGCTTGCGGCCAAGCTGTATGCCTGCCCGTCACCAACATCGATATCCGTGGCGCTCGCGCTAAAGCCGCTGGGAAGTTGTCCTTCAACCATGTCCGTGGTGGAGGATGCAGCGAGAACGGGCGCTTCGTTTGCATTGGTAACCGTGATCAGTACGTTTTCCGTGTCGCTCAGCAAACCGTCGGATACGACAATATCGATATCGTAGATATTATCGCCATCAAAGCTGCCCGGATTTTCGAAATTAGGCTCTGCGAGGAAGCGAAGGGCACCGGTTGTTGGATCAATGGAGAACAGGCCATCATCTTCGCCCGTATTGGCTAATGAAAATGACAGGCTGTCTGAATCAGGATCCGTTCCTGTCGCGATGTAACTGGTGCTTAGGCTGTTTTCGATGGCTTCGTCGTTATTGGCGCTGGTGAATTCAGGGGCTTCGTTGATGTCACTGACATCGACAGTGACGGTTTGCACGCTGGTGTTTTGGCCGTCTGAGACCTGAATATCGACAACGTAGTCATTTTGCCCATCGGCATCGGTTGGATTTTCTGCGTCCGGGGGCGTTAAGAAGGTCAGGGTTCCGGTAGTCGGGTCGATGTTGAACTTTCCCTGATCGGCGCCTGTGTTTGGGATGGAATAGGTCAGTGTTGCGCCTTCGGGATCGGTGGCTGCAGCGACGTATCCGGTTGTTGTCGTGTTCTCGTTTTGCAGGGATGAGTCTCCGCTGCTGAAGGAAGGCGCTTCGTTGACGTCTGTGATGTCAACCAAGACCTCTTGAGTGGATTGGTTGGTGCCGTCATCGGCCTGAATGGTAACGAGGTACTGATTGTCAGTGTTCCCGTCCTGCGGGTTTTCAAAGTCTTGCGCTGCATTGAGGCTGAGCTCGCCTGAGCTGCTGATGCCAAACTTGGACAAATCCGCACCGCCTACGATGGACCATGTAATCGAATCGCCCTCAGGGTCGGTGACGCTGGCTTGCAGGGTGGGCGAGGTTGCGCCCTCAGCAATCGACAGGGTGTTGGTGTTGTCGAATTCGGGGGCTTCGTTCTGATCTGTGATCGTGATTGTGTAGCTTTGCACGGTCGTTAGGGCGGTGTCTGTGACATCCGTGGCGGTCACATCGACGGTGTAGGAGGCCGTTGTTTCATAATCCAAAGTGCCGCTGTTTTTGACGGTGATCGCACCTGTTGTCGGATTGATTTCAAACAAGCCAAAACCCGTGCCTCCCGTGATGGAATAGGTGAGGTCCGCGTCGGTTGTGCCGCCATCGCCATCGTTGGCGTTGCTGTCCCCCACGCTCCCGCCCGCGGTTGTATTTTCCTGCACGCTAAACGGCCCAGCATTTTCGAAAACTGGGGCTTCATTAACGTCTTGAAGGGTCATCGATACGGCAACGGTATCCACGGCACCCGCTGTGTCCTGTACCTGAATGGAAAACTCGTAATCACCGTCGGCGTTTTGGTCGCTTGGGTTTTCGTAGTCGAGTGCACCATTGAGACGAACGACGCCGGTGGTTGGGTCGATGAGGAAAAAGCTATCGTCTGCCCCTTGGACAACAATGGAATAGGTTTGGGCATCGCCCGCATCGACGTCTGTGGCGGCGGCTGTATAGGTCGTGGTCGTGCCGTTTTCGTCCATGGAGCCACTGAGCCCAGAGGTCAGCGTTGGTGCTTCGTTAACGTTGGATAGGACGACCGTAACGTCCTGCTTGGCCGTCTCTCGCCCGTCCGTGACAACCAATTGGATGACGTACGCGTTGTCGCCATCGCTGTCGCCCGGTGTCTCGAAATCAGCAGCGGCCCGAAAGAGCAGCGCGCCCGTTGTCTCATCAATCGTGAACAGGTCATCGTCTGGACCATCGCCGCTCAAGCTGTAGGTCAAGGTATCATCGGTATCAGGATCGGAGGCGAGGGCAGTGTAGCTGGTCGCTGTGCTGTTTTCACTGGCCGTGCCGGCATCACCCGAAACCCACGAGGGCACTTCGTTGATGTCAATCAGGGTGATGCTGACAGTTTGGGTTGCGGTTTGGTCGCCGTCAGAGGTTCTGATTTCGACGCTGTAGATGTTGTCGTCGTTTCGGTCTTCTGGATTTTCATAATTTGGGGCGTCTTTAAAGCTAAGACGGCCTGATGCTCCATCGATCTCGAACAAGGCGTCGTCTGCGCCGTCCCCTGTCAGGGTGTAGGTCAGTGTTTCACCGTCTCTTCGATTGACGATTGGCGTAAAGGTGACGGGCGTCTCGTTCTCGTAAGCCAGAGCCGTGTTTGAATTGTCAAATCGCAGCGTGCCCGGCTGCAAAAGGTAAAAGGCCGTCGCCCCCGCTAGACCAAGCAGGGGGACAGAAAATGCCGTGCTGCCGGGGAAAAAACCCGGAGGGCTTGCCAAGAGGTTCGGTGCCGCGCCCATCGCTTGCGCCAACTCTACGCTCGCGAACTCTTTGGACACATACACGTCGTCGCCCAAAATTTCGTAATGTTCAGCTGGAACGGAGACAGAGCCACTGTCCATGCTCAGAAGTGCCGTTTGAGTATCTGTATCGATCTCAAACATGCCTTCGTTCAGGCGGACAAAACGCTTCCCATCAGCAACCATTTCAAAGCCGGAAGCTGTGTTAGCCAAGGCCAGCGCGCCAACGGCACCCATAGCAATTGAGGACGAACCTGCGCGCAGGCGTTCGCGACGCGTGCGGGCGGCGGCATAAAAATTCGGGCCGACCATTATGAAAATCCAAAAAAAATTCAAAAACACTTAAAATAATGCGATTACACTCGCATAACCTGCCGCATGATTCAAGTAGCAACCGTTCGTGGTTGCTGCAGCAGGTGCGTTGAATGTCACTTGGATGATTGCATCACGCGTTCCGAGAGGCCGTGAACACAATAAGCAGACCGGCTAGACGTTGCGGCCTGCGTCTTTCCAGTAGGGCTCGCGCAATCTGGCTTTAAAGATTTTACCGCTGTCTTCCCGAGGAAGAGCGTCGTGAAGATCGATGATTCGAGGGTGCTTAAACCGTGCGAGCTTTCCATCGAGGAATGTGCGTAAAACGCTTTCGTCACACGGTAATCCCGGCACAGGTTGCACCGCTGCTACGACCTGCTCGCCAAATTCGGCATCTGGGGCTCCAAACACGGCAACGTCCTGAACGCAGGGTGCGCGCATCAGCACCGCTTCAATTTCCGCCGGGAAAATGTTGGCGCCACCGGAGATGATCATGTCCTTCTTCCGATCGGTGATGAACAAGTAATCATCGTCGTCCAACCAGCCCAAGTCGCCGACGGATAAGTGCCCGTGTTTTTCCGCTTTCTTGCGACCATCGGGGTCGTTGGAATAGTCAAAATCGCCAAACACATCCATTCGCGCGTAGATTTCGCCAACCGCACCGCGCGGAAGCTCCTTGCCTTCGCTGTCGAGGATGAGAACCGTTCCGCCCATCTGCATCCGTCCGGCCGTACCCGGTCGTTCAAGGGCATCAGCAGATGACGCCATGGTCATAAAGCCGATCTCTGACGCGCCGTAGGTTTCCCAAAAAACCGGTCCCCACCAGTCGATCATCGCTTGCTTCAGATCATGAGGCCAAGGCGAGCCAGTGGAGATGCAAAATTCAACCGAAGAGGTGTCGTAGCGGTCTTTTTCGGCCTGTGGCAGCTTGAGCAAACGGCTCATCATGGTTGGGACCAGATACACGTGCGTGATCCGTCGCGCCTCAATCGTTGCGAGGAAGGAATGCGGCTCGAACTTTGGTGCGATCGACGTTGAAACCCCTTCGCTGACCAGCGCCGCACTTGTCAACGTCGAGGGGGCAGAGTGATAGACGGGGGCCGCCGTAAAGAAATGCGAACCCGGTTTGAAGCCCATCATCTCCTTACCGATCCGTTTTAGGGCGTCGGTGAAGTCCCCACGAGGGCCGGAACTGATGCGGCGAATCCCCTTTGGACGACCGGTGGAGCCCGAGGTGTAGCGCCGAAGCGGTCGCATGGAAGCAGGTTGGGTGAGCGGTTCATGGCCTGCGACGAGGTCGTCCCATTCAGGGAAATCCGGCTCAGCCGTCGCGGCTGCGTCTGTGATGCTGTAGGTGGACCGCAAAGCCGCATCGGGCGTGACGGCAATCACCCGACGCCCGCGCAGCGCAGGGCGCAACGTGTCGATGAGGTCGCGGTGGATGATGACCGTTTGGGCCTCGCTATCGTCGCAAATCGCCGTAACTTCGTCTGCCGCGCCATGCCAGTTCAGCGCCACGAGGATCGTTCCAGCTTTGGCCGCTGCTCGCATGATCTCCAGTTGCGTCAGGTCGTTGCGCATCACCAGCGCGACCGACTCATCCTCGCCACAGCCCAAGGCGATTAGTGCACTGGCGCCCCGTGCGGCCCTGTCTTCCAAGGCGTCGTGCGACAGGGTGCGATCGAAATCGCTTATCGAAGCGTCAGTCATGGGGTGTCCTCAGATTAGCCCTTGAGCCTAGACGCCTAAGCCTAGAAGCAGGACGTCAATATTTGCGCGAGATCTCATGGGACCACGACGGTAGTGCGCCAAGATGGCAAAGGCCAGATTTGTCATTGCATTCCCACGGTCAAACCCGCACTTGAAAGGCCACAGACCTTCCCAATCTTGCGATACAGAGACCCAAATGAGCGATGCAATCATAGAGCTGGAAATCAGACTGGCGCATTACGAAACTGTTTTGGGCGATCTGAGTGATGTTGTCGCGAAACAGCAGGACCAGATCGACCAACTAATTGCCGAGGTTGTTCGGTTGCGGGAGCATCATGTTGAAGACAACGACTCCCTCCAGCTGCCTCCCGAAGACACGCGGCCGCCGCATTATTGAAAAGCGCTGCAAACGCGTGCCATCCCAACCAAAAAGGCCCGGCCGCAAACGACCGGGCCTTTGGCTTGTCTTGGCTTAGGCGGTTGGAAATTGCCCTGACGGTGTGGATTGCGCGATGGCGGTTTCTTCGTCACTCATCCACTCATCAATGCCGTCAAACAGCATGGATGATAGATAGCGCTCACCCGTATCCGGCAGCATGGCCAAAATGGTTGAGCCAGCGGGTGCTGACGTCGCCGTTTCTATGGCTGCCGCGAAACTGGCACCGCCTGAGATTCCTGTGAAAATGCCCTCTTCTTTGGCCAAGCGGCGAGACCACTGAATGGACGATTGGTCGTCCGCTGGCACCAGCACGTCCGCGTAATCCTTGTCCACGGCTTCTTGCAGGACGTCAGCGATAAAGTCGGGGGTCCACCCTTGGATCAGGTGTGGCGACCAAGCGGGGTGCGTCACCGATGGTGTGCCGTCCGCGTTGCGCTCCTGCTTCACGCCACTGGCAATCAGACCGGCGTTGGTTGGCTCACTGAGGATGATTTTGGTATTCGGCATCTCGCGTTTCAGGACGCGTGACACGCCGGCAACCGTGCCGCCAGTGCCATAGCCCGTCACCCAATAATCAAGACCCGTCTCCCGAAAGTCCCGCACGATTTCAGCACCGGTGGTGGCTTCGTGAATATCAGCGTTGGCTTTGTTCTCGAATTGCTGCGCCCAGAACCAGCCGTTTTGCTCAACGAGTTCACGAACCTTTTCGATCATCCCCAAGGCTTTCCCCTCTTTCGGGGTCAAGACGACCTTTGCGCCCAAGAACCGCATCAGCTTTCGGCGCTCAATGCTGAAGCTTTCCGCCATGACGATCACGAGCGGGTAGCCTTTCGCGGCACAGACCATGGCCAAGCCGATACCCGTGTTGCCACTGGTTGCTTCGACAACGGTCTGTCCAGGCTTCAGCGAGCCGTCCTTTTCAGCTTGCTCGATGATGTTCATCGCCAAGCGGTCTTTGACCGATCCACCCGGATTTGCCGATTCGAGCTTGACGTACATCGATACGTGATCGGGCGCTATTCTCTGGATTTTTACGCAAGGGGTGTTCCCAATCAGATCAATGACCGAGTTATTTTGGTTCGACATTGTGTGAGCCTTTCTGGTGGAGAGGGGGGTTAAAACTGTGGCTGCGAGCCGTCACGGCTGCTCACGCCCTTAAAGTGCGCCCGCCGGCCGTGGGTTTTAAGAGGCAGGGTTTACGGAAAACAGAAAAACGGTGCGGCCAAGCAGCCGCGATGGAACGCTTTTCCAATTCTGGTGACCGAAATGCCTTCATCTTTGGCAGCGTCGCTTTGATCAAAACATACAACGGATTTGCAACGTATCAGTTCTAAGCAACTAGGCGAGTCCATATTTTGAGCATGCGAGCCCACGCGGAGTATTCGTTGCGCATGCCACCCAAAGGCGAAGGGGTTGGTGCCGCTAGAACGATCCGGGTTGCTGGTTCGGAAGCAGCCGCTTTTCGAGGAAATTCCGAAGTAAGGCAAAGCTGATAGCAACCGTGATGGATTTAGGCACGGCCAGCACAAAATTCAGCAGTGAAAAGTAAGCGCACTGCGTCTGGTAATCCAAATTGGCTTCAAAAAGATCGTAATAAATGTGCTGTTCAAACGTGCCAAACGAGCACGTCGTATAGCGTATCAGCATGATCAGTGCGGTCAAAACGACCGACATGACGACATAGTCCCATACTTGATTCTTACGAAAAGCGCGCATCGTGACCATCAAAATGGGACCGAACAATACGGCGAGCATGGAACCCTTGCTGGTGAAGCCGACAAAGACCAGCGGGTTGAAGTCGATTGCCTCTAACTGCTCAACCACTTCCAAAAGGACGTTGAGGCCGTAAAAAACCAGCAATGCGCACCAAATGCTGATTGTTTCGAGGGCAACAAGGCCCACTCGGGTCAAGCGTGAAATCTTCTGTGATGCCATATCGCGAAGGTGCGCTACCAAACCAATGAAAGAGAAACCGACGCGGGCAACCTAGGAGTTCTCCGCAGCCGGGTCACGTAGAATAGTGGAATACCACTTATATGACTGGGTTTGCGTTTGAAGCGTTCCCTTGAGATCCCCTCAACAGGGGGGGGGTCGGCGTTGATCAACAGCCTGCACTGGCCTTTTCACAACGGGCAACATAACCACCAAAATGAAGAAGTAAGCTCTAGTTCTAGACCGTATTCTCTTACTGAGCAGGTTGCATGAGCAATACATCTCAAAGGCAAAGAAATATTTTTGCATTTAAACGATTCTAACCGAGGCTATTGATTGGAAAAAACAGGAGTGAATCATGAGTATTATTGTTGTCGCACAAGCAGCGTTTTCTGAGTCGGGCGCGCAAGCCTTTATCGATTGGAGTAAGAGCCCGGATGGGTACGTTCTTACGCGCGCCTATGATGGCTTTGAGCACATTGAAACGTGGTTGGGTGAAGACCAGAAGACCGTTTATCTCTATGAAAAGTGGGCATCCAAAGAGCATCATCAGGCTTATTTGAAATTCCGGATCGAAACCGGCCTCATGGAATTCCTTGGTCCGCATTTGGAAGGCGAATTCACTGTCAGCTACTTCCACAATGCAGACTAAAGTGTCCGTCTATTAACGGGCTTGGAGCTTCGCGCTCGGAGCCGTAAAAAAAGCGCCCCAAGACCGATCCCGGGGCGCTTTTTTTCTGTCAAAACGGCGTCGTGGGCTCAGCTGCTGAACTCAATCTTTGGCGCGGCGGAGAGCAGCATTTTTGTGTAATCCTGCTGGGGTTTGGAAAACAGGTCCACGGTCGCTTGTTCCTCAACCAAAACACCCTGATTGAGCACCCCAATCTTGTTGGCCATGGTCGAAACCACGGCCAAGTCGTGGGTGATGAACAGGTAGGTCAGGCCAAAATCTTGTTGCAGTGATTTCAGCAGATTGAGCACCTGCGCTTGCACAGAGACGTCGAGCGCAGAGGTTGGCTCATCACAAATGATCACCTCCGGCTGGCTGGCCAGCGCGCGCGCGATGGAAATACGCTGGCGTTGACCGCCGGAGAATTCGTGCGGAAATTTGCCCGCGTCCGTCTCGCTCATCCCGACTTGTTCCAGCAGTTCGGCCACCCGCCGTCGCTGCGCGGTGGCACCGTCGATGAGATTAAACGCACGCATGGGTTCGCTGAGAATATCCCCCACTTTCCAGCGCGGATTCAGGCTGGCGTAAGGGCTTTGGAAGACCATCTGGATCCGGCGCCGCAAACGCTGTTGCTCCTGCCGATTCATGGACGCGTTGCCGAGGTTCTGGCCGTCTATGGTTATCGAGCCAGCAGAGGGCTGCATCAGGCCAACAACCATGTTGGCGATGGTCGATTTTCCAGACCCTGACTCCCCAACAAGCGCGTAGGTGGTCCCACGTTCGATTTCAAAGTTCACGTGGTCAACGGCTTTGAGCAAGCGCTTGGGCTGCATGGTCAGTTTGCGAACAATCCACGGCTCGGACAGGTCAAAGGTGCGACAGAGGTCTTTGGCAACAACAAAGCTCACGATGCAGTCTCCATCAACCAACAGGCCGCTCGATCAGACATAAGGGGCGGGCGCTCGGTCCTGCAGCGTTCATGCACTTGATTGCAACGGGGGTTAAAGGCGCAGCCGGTGGGTAGGGCGTCGAGTTTGGGCATGGAACCGGGGATCTGGAACAACGTCTTTCCAAAGGATTTGGCATCCACGCTCGGCGTCGAGGCCATGAGGCCCTGGGTGTAAGGATGCTGGGGGTTCGTCAGCACCTCGCGCGTGCTTCCGATTTCCGCCAGTCGCCCTGCGTACATCACGGCAATTCTGTCACTGGTTTGGGCAATAACGCCCATGTCGTGAGTGATGAGCATGACCGACGTTCCGCGCTCTCGACACAGCTTTTTAAGCAGGTCGAGAACTTGCGCCTGCACGGAAACATCCAGCGCTGTGGTTGGCTCGTCTGCGATCACCAACTTAGGCTCGGTCGCCAAAGCCAAGGCAACCACCACACGCTGACGCATTCCGCCGGAAAAGGCGTGGGGGTAGGCGTTGAGGCGGTCGGGATCGATGCCGACCTCGGCCAAGCCGTCGCGCGCGCGCTGGACGGCCTCGGATTTGCTGACGTTCATGTGCACCAGAATGGTTTCGATCAGCTGGTCGCCAACGGTGCGCAAGGGGTTGAGGCTGGTCAGAGGATCCTGAAACACCATGGAAATCTGTCGCCCGCGCAGGCGTTCGGGGTGCGCGTCCACGCGCTCCTGCTCGAACCAGACTTCGCCGGCGGACACGCGGCCCGGCGGGTCAATCAGCCCGATGATCGCAGCGCCCGTCATCGATTTACCGGCGCCAGACTCGCCAACGATGCCAAGAATTTCGCCTTTTTTGATGCTCAGGGAGAGGTCGTCAACGGCTTTGAGGGTGCCCCGACGGGTCTTGAAGGTGACTTCCAGCCCCTTCAATTCAAGCAAGGTCTCAGTCATCAGCGGAGCCTCGGGTTCAGGGTGTCTCGCAGCCAGTCACCAAACAGGTTAACCGACAGAGCCAGTGCCAAAAGGGTTAGGGCAGGAAACAGCAGAATCCACCATTCGCCGGAGAACAAGAAGTCCTGTCCAATGCGAATCAGGGTGCCAAGCGAGGGTTCGGTCCGCGGCGCGCCGACGCCTAAGAAAGACAGCGTGGCTTCGGCGATGATGGCCAAGGCAAGCGTAATGGTCGCGATGACCAGCACCGGTCCCAGCACGTTGGGCAGGATATGACGCAGCATGATCTGCCACCGGTTTAGCCCGATCAGACGCGCGGCGGCGACGTATTCTTTTTCTTTCTCAACCATCGTTGAGCCCCGAACGGTTCTGGCAAAGTTGACCCACTCGGACAAACCAATCGACAGGATCAGCACTGTAATCGCCATTTCCTCCCGCAACTCAGCGGGGAGAAGCCCCCGTGCGACGCCAAAGATCAACATGGCGATGAGGATGGAGGGAAAGGTCATCTGGATGTCCGCCAATCGCATGATCAGCGTGTCCAGCCAGCCGCCCACGTACCCTGCGATCAGGCCAAGCAGCACCCCAAGAACCATCGCCAGCCCCACCGCCATCAGACCCACAAACAGCGACACCCGCAGGCCAAACAGGATGGCGGAGAACAAGTCGCGGCCTTGGTCGTCGGTTCCCAGCAGGAACGTCTCACCGGTGAAAGCATTGGGCTCCATCGGTGCGGTAAAGCCGTTCATAAGGTTCAGGCTGGCGGCATCAAAGGGGTTGGTTGGCGCAATGAAGTTGGCGAGCAAGGCGCTCAACACCATAAACACCACGACGATCAGCGACACGATTGCGATGGGTGAGCGACGGAAGGCATAGAAGAAGTCGGAATCAAAGAAACGGTGCATAGCGTTCTACTGCCCTCTTGCCTGTTTGAGTTGACCATCACGCAAGCGCGGATCGATCACCAAGTACAGCAAATCCACGATCAGGTTGATGATGACAAACAGCGTACCAACCAAAAGCAAGTAAGCGCTCATCACGGGAATATCGACAAAGTACACAGCGTTGATGAACATCAGCCCGACGCCCGGCCACTGGAAGACAGTTTCGGTAATGATGGCGAAGGCGACAATCGAGCCAAGCTGCAAGCCGGCGATGGTCACCACGGGCACCAGCGTGTTTTTCAGTGCGTGGCTGAAGTAGACAGCCCGGTCGCTCAAGCCCCGCGCACGGGCAAATTTGATGTAGTCCTGCCGCAGGACTTCCAGCATTTCGGCGCGCGTCAGGCGCATGATCAGCGTCATCTGGTACAGGCCAAGCGTAATGCCCGGCAGAATAAGGGATTTCAGTCCCGAAACGCTCAAAAAGCCGGTTTTCCAGAAACCAAGATCGACCGTTTCACCGCGACCAAAGGACGGGAGCCACTTCAGCTCGACCGAGAACACCCAAATCAGCAGAACACCGATCAGGAAGGTCGGCAGCGAGACCCCGATGAGCGACGATGACAGGATGGTGTTTGCGATAAAGCCCCGTCGGTTTATTGCGGTATAAACACCAGCGACAACACCCAGAACGATGGCAAAAATCGCCGATACCAAGGCCAGTTCCAGCGTTGCTGGCAGGCGTTGCAGAATCATGTCCGCAACCGGCTGTGCCGTTCGGTAGGAAATACCGAAATCAAACTGCAGCGCACGGCCAACAAAGCTAAAATACTGAACGTGCAGGGGGTCATTTAGCCCCAGAGCTTCAATCAGGGCGTCACGACGATCATTGCTGGCCTCTTGACCCAACAAGTTATCAACGGGGTTTCCGACGTATCGGAAAATCATGAAAGAAACAAAGGCAACCAGGAACAGTACGAAAACGGACTGGCCGAGGCGCCGCAATATGATCAAGAGCATAGCGCCAATGTTGATCGAACCCTCGCAAATCTCTAGGGGACGATCTCTCCTTGCGTAGCGCAGCAGCGGCCTGTTCCGCCCCTCAAGGAGAGACGGAACAGAGCGCACGGCGTTACATTAGTTAAAGGTCAAGAACTGGAAGTGTGGCTGGTCTTCTGGCTGAACATCAAAGTTGATGCCTTCGCCCATGCCCCAGTTCAGTACCTGGTTGTGGATCGGCAGGTGAACCTGCTCGGCTTGTACGATTTCCCAGATCTTCGCAATGGTTGCATCACGAACCGCAAGGTCAGTCTCGGACTCAAGGCTAACGATCATTGCATCGACGTCAGCGTTGGAGAAACCGGTTGGGTTCCATGAACCACGGCTGCCACCATTGGTGTGCAGCAGGTAGTTGAAGATGTAGTGAGAATCAAAGGTCGGTACGCCCCAACCCAGCATCCAGAAGTCAGAGTTGCCTTCTTTGATGTAGGGGAAGTGCTGTGCCTTTGGCTTCGCATCGAGGGTCACGTTGATGCCAATCTGGCCCATCATGCCAACAGCAGCCTGACAGATGGCTTCATCGTTGATGTAGCGATCGTTCGGGCAGTTCAGCGTGATGTCGAAACCTTCGGCATAGCCCGCATCCGCCATCATTGCCTTAGCAGCATCGAGGTCGTTCGCAGGGTACTCGTTCAGTGCTTCGGTCCAGCCGTTTACGAACGGAGGCATGATCACGCCAGTCGGGTCAGACTGATCGCGCATCACGATCTTTTGGATCGCTTCACGGTTGATGGCCATGTTCATCGCCTGACGAACACGCAGATCGGAGGTTGGGCCTTCAGCGTTATCGACGCCGAAGAAAATCACCCGGTTCTGAGCCGCGGTCACAACCTTCAAGCCGTCGGTGGACGCCACGCGGCCAAGATCCTGTACCGGCACATCCTGGATGATATCAACTTCACCGGAAAGCAGCGCTGCAACGCGGGTCGCAGAGGACTGGATCGGCGTGTAGATGATTTCCGTGACTTCGTTCGGGTAAAGGTCAGCGCCCCAGTAGTTTGGGTTTGCCTTCAGAACGGTTTTCTCGTCAACGGAGCGGCTGACGAGCATGAACGCGCCCGTGCCGTTGGTGTTCATGGTGGCGTAGTTGGTTTCGCCAGCGGTCACGTTTTGCGGCATGACCACGTCGTTGGCTTCAGACCAGCCTTTGTCCATGATGAACATGTTGGTCAGGTTGTTGATCATCAGTGGGTTTGCGCCCGCTGTTTCCATATCAACAGTGTAGGCGTCAACCGCGCGAATATCGACAACCGATGCCAGCAGTTCCTGCATCTCGGAGCCTTCTTGCTTCGCACGATTCAGGGAGAACACAACGTCCTCAGAATCAAAAGCAGCACCGTCGTGGAAGGTTACGCCTTCACGCAGCTTGAAGCGCCAAACGTTCGGGTTGTCTGCCAGTGCAGCCCACTCCGTCGCCAAAGAAGGGATGATCGCACCCGACATGTCACGCTGGAGCAAGCCATCGTACATTTGGTGAGCCAGAGCGTGGGTTGGACCCTCATTCTGCCCATGGGGGTCGAGGGTGATGGAATCACCAGCGCGCGCCCAACGGATCGTTTCCGCCGACGCTGCCGCCGCTGTCACGGTCAGCGCGGTCGCAGTTAAAAGAATAAGACGTAGCATAAGGAAGCCTCCTGTTTTCCGAGCAGTAACCTTGTTCTGAATTTCTCCCAATTGCAAGAAATCGAGCGAAAAACGGTGTTAGGACGATCTACTCGTGTCGGATAATAAAACGCATTGCTTATCAGGATTAGAAACGGGGTCGGTTTGCGCCAAATTGAGGGCGGAATTTGGCTCATGTTGCTTGACCCATCGGCCTCACGATTGGGTCCGTGCTTGCCGATGGCGCTTTTGAGACTCTAGTCTTATTTTTGGTGGCCTGACAACCCGCTTGGACCGCTTTTGGGCGTGGGGATTAGATCGAGCAGGCAATCACCATGTTCGACGCGTTCTTAAAGACGACTTCCGTTTCCTTGAAGCCCGCTTCGATCATGATGTCACTCAGCCGCTTGGGTCCGGCTTGAGCGCCTAGAGCGAGGCCTACTTTTTGGCTCTTGGATGTCGGAACACAGCCCATGGTCGAGAACGAGTAATACATCTGGCCAATCACGGACATGTTCTCGCTGGGATGATCGGCGGCGCTGGGTTCAATCAGAATGACCATGCCGCCCTCACGCAGGCGAGAGCGCGCGTATTTCGCGGCGCCAAGCGGATCGCCCATATCGTGCAAGCAGTCAAAGAATGTGATGACGTCGTATTCGCCGCCATAGCTTTCCGCATCTGCCGCGTCATAGCAAAGGCGATCACTCAGCCCGGCGAGATGGGCTTCTTCGTTTGCTTCGTCGATTGAGGGGGCGTGGATATCGATCCCGACGAAGCTGGCCTTGGGGTAGTGTTCAGCCATCAGCAACGTCGAAAGTCCCTTGCCGCAGCCGACATCACAGAGCCGCCCGCCGTTTTCCAGCTTTTCCGTGGCGGCCGGAATTTTTGGCATCCATTTTTCCAGCAGGTTCGACTTGTAAGATGGCTTGAAGAAGCGTGCGGTGCCTTGGAACACGCACTGGTGGAAGTCGCCATAGTCGACGCCTTCGCCCGTCTTGAACGCTTCGGTGATCGCTTCAATCCCGTGGACGTTGCCGACCAAAATATCGAACGCCCCGATCATCAACGCCTTGCTCTCTTCGTCCGCAAAAACGGCCTGTTGCTCGGCGCTCAGGTGGAAGGTTTCAAAGGCGTCGTCGTGGCTGCAATACCCTGCGGCGCACAGGGCGTGCAACCATTCGCGGGCGTAGCGTTCATCGATTCCAGCAGCGTCCGCAAAGGCTTGGCACGAGCACGGTCCGGCTTCTGCCAAAGCAGCAAACAGCCCCAATTCATCGCCAATGCGCATCAGCGGGAGAATGGAGCAAGCGGATACGGTCTCCATGATGGACCACTGCAGGGCCCGAAGTTTGGATTTGTCGATGGCGATGGTCATGATCATGCTCCTTTGTAAACGGGCGCTTGTTCAAACCAAGATCGGGGAACTTTGACCCTCACACTCTGCTCAACAGCCCGCGCTCTTGCACGCGCAACTGCAGAATTTCCCAAAAATAGAGGCATCAATGCGCTCTGTTAGAAAGATCAAAAATCGCGATATCTGGGAAAAATTCATGAAATTGATGTTAAAGGCGTTCCTTCTCGTCAGGAATTCTCAATATGATTTAATTTTATTTTCGTTGACTGAATTTCAACTTGAATAGTTGGGCAAATCGCCGGGAACTGTTGGTTCCAGAACTTTGGAGAGAACCATGAGTTACGCCCGCATCAATACCATGACCTTTGTTTCGGCTGAGGCTGCAGACACCATGCAAGCCCAATACGCTGAAACCGCCCCATCCTCCTTTACTGAGGCCACTTTGCTGACCTTTGTCCGCACGGGGCCAACCACAGCATCGCTTACGTCCGTTTACCCGGATCGCGCTGCCTTTGACCGCTCTGCACCTGTTCGTGAAGCCCGTATGGGCGAGAACCGGGCGCTGATTGCCGCCGTCGAAATGACAGAGGGCGAAGTCGCTCTCGTCCATACCAACTGATCAAACCGTAAAAGGAACGCGACAGATGAAAAAGCTATCCATTATCCGCTTTAAGCCAAAGCCCGGGTGCTTTGACGAATTCTTGGCAAACTCCATCGAGCAAAGCCGGGACCGGGGCACCGCCAATCCGCCCACTCAGTTCCTGATGACCAAGGACGATGAGATTTACGCCATTGTCATTCGGGACGCCGATGGTTTGCAGCAAAACGCAGCCGAGGGGGTAAACTGGTTAGATACGCAGCGCCATTTGCTGCAGGAATTCAACGAGGTTGACCGCCACACCATTCCGCTCACAGGCGATTTGGTCGATTACTGAAAAGCGCGAAGCGAGAAGCGAGGAGTAAGGCTGTGACCGATGTTGCGATTAAGAAAATCCAAGAAGCAAACAAAGCCGCTTTGACCGTTAATCCGAATGACGGGATTTCCACAGCCGTGCTGGAGGCGTCGATCGGGGACGGCTTGGCCTGTCAGGTGAGCGATGGCAAGAATGCGACGTTGATCGATATGCCCGAAACCTTTGGCGGTACGGCCCAAGGGCCAACCCCCGGGTTCCATGCTCGGGCGGCGGTTGCGGCCTGTGTTGCCATTGGCATTAAAGCCACCGCCGTGCGGGAGGGGCTGAGTTTTGAGGAAGTCAAAGTCCGCGTTGAGATGGATTTTGATGATGGCGCTTTGTACGGGCTGGGTGAGAACACGGCAGCGCCGTTTTTCACGCGCTTGGTGGTTGATCTTAAGACAGAGCATAGCGAGGCTGAAGTGGCTCCAGTTATCGATTTAGCCCTCGAAACCGACCCGTTTTTCCTCGCCTTGCGAGACCCGCAAAAGGTCGAAACCGACGTTCGGATTGCTTAAACGGCCCGTTCTGCACGGCACAAAAAAAGGCCGGTGGTCAGCACCGGCCTTTTATCGTTTGGACCTTTGGCAGGGTTAGCGCTTGAACGCGGAAACCAGACGCCAGACCAGCGGCATCAGGACCGCCGCTGCCGCGATCTTTACGGCGTCACCGGCGAGAAAGGGTGTCAGTCCCCATGCCAAAACCGGCTTATCCCAACCCACGATCGTGCCCAGCCACAGCAGGCCGGTCATGTAAATCAAGATGTTGCCCAGCACCATCGCCAGCGCCGTTTTCACCGGGCTGCGATCCCAACCGCGCTCGGCGAGAAAGCCAACAGCCCCTGCGGCCAGCACGAAGCCAACCAGGTAGCCGCCCGTCGTGCTCATCATGTAAGCCAGCCCAATTCCCTTTTCAGGGGTGCCGGAAAAGACGGGTAAGCCGACAGCGCCTTCGGCCAAGTAAAGCAGCACCGTCGCAGCCCCAAGGCGCGCGCCGAATGCCATGCCGATGACCAGAACCACCAGCGTTTGCATGGTCAGCGGAACAGGCCAGAACGGGATGCTGAGTTTAGCGGAAACCCAAAGCGCCAGGCTGCCGACAATGGCGAGGATGAGGTTGCGGACGACGGCATTGTCGATCGGCAAAAGGGTCTTTGCCAGCGTGTTCGTGGGCGAGGCTGCTGTGTTCATTTCTTTGTCTCCATTGAGGTCTGCGGACCCGCGTCCCGCTTGCAGCCTGCTCTGGTGTTTGAGGGCGGACGCAAGACGTGTTTCAGCGGATTAATCGTAGACCTAGGCGAGTAAACCGGCGCGGTCCACAGCGGAAATGGGCAAGTCTGCTAGGATGATTTTAGCGTCCCGCCACCACCCACGCCCAAGGCCCGAAAGTCCGGAGCCCAACACGACGTTTTTGGTTTTCCAACAATTGACAATGCGCTCAATTCCAGTAAGGGTCGCTTAACCAACGGGCGTTGAGCGCGGTCTTTTTCGTTATGAGGAGGCAACCGCGACGCTTAGCCCCGCTGCGACCAATCCAAGTCATCTGTGGGGCCAAAGTGACAAGGCTCTAGCGATGAAAACGATTATCGAACCGTTCCGTATAAAAGCTGTTGAACCGATCACCCTGACCACAGAGGAAGATCGCCGCGGTTTTCTGAAGAAAGCGCATCACAACCTTTTCCTCCTGCCATCCTCTCAAGTCTTGATCGACTTGCTCACGGATTCAGGCACCGGCGCGATGAGCTCGGCCCAATGGGCGGCGATCATGACGGGCGACGAAAGTTATGCGGGTTCGCCCTCGTTTTATCGCTTCGAAGCCGCCGTTAAAAACCTCATGCCTTTCAAGCACGTTTTGCCAACCCATCAAGGACGGGCTGCGGAAGCCATGCTCATGGCGCTCTATGGTGGTGAGGGAAAGATGGTGCCGAACAACACCCACTTTGACACCACACGGGCAAACGTTGAAGCCTCAGGCGCGATTGCGCAGGATTTCGTTATTGCTGCCGGATTGGATCCGGCGAATGAGCATCCGTTCAAGGGCAATATGGACATCGACGCGCTCAAGTCGTTCATGGCCGCAAACCACGAACGCGTGCCGTTGGTCATGCTCACGATCACCAACAATGCCGGCGGTGGCCAGCCTGTCAGCTTGGAGAACATTCGCGCTGTGGCTGCGGTGGCGAGAGCGTACGCAAAGCCGTTCTATATCGACGGTTGCCGGTTTGCCGAAAATGCGTGGTTCATCAAGCTGCGTGAACCCGGCCAAGCCGATCGAAGCATTCCCGACATTGTGCGTGATTGCTTTGCCGAGACGGACGGCATGACGATGAGCGCGAAGAAAGACGGACTGGGCAACATTGGCGGTTGGCTTGCGCTGAACGATGACGCCAAGGCCGAACAAGCGCGGGCGCACCTCATCCGAACCGAAGGGTTTCCAACCTATGGCGGCTTGGCAGGCCGGGATCTGGATGCTTTGGCGGTTGGATTAGAGGAGGTCGTGGACGAAAATTACCTCGCGTACCGCGTTCGCTCGAATGCTTACATTGTTGAGCGTTTGGATGCGCTGGGTGTCCCGGTGGTCAAACCCGCTGGCGGGCATGCCGTGTTCGTTGATGCCCGAGCGTGGCTCAACCACATCGATCCCATGCACTATCCCGGCCAGGCGCTGGCAGTGGCGCTGTATGAAGCGGGCGGCATTCGGAGCTGTGAGATTGGCACCGTGATGTTTGGCCGACAAAAGGACGGCACAGAGCAGCGCGCGCCGATGGATCTGGTTCGCCTCGCCATGCCGCGACGCACCTACACGCAAAGCCACGCGGATTACATCGTTGAAGTTTTTGAGGAAATCACCCGCCGAAAAGCATCGCTCAAGGGGCTGCGCATCCGCAAAGAACCCGCAATGCTGCGCCACTTCACATGTGAGTTTGAACCCATGACGGCGTAGGGCCGCGTCGGGGGCAGGGGCCCACCTTTCTGGCTCCAAACAGATCGGCAGCACCCGTTTAAACGAGGATGCAACCTGCCCCCGACGCGCGCCTTGGTGAAGCCAAATGAGTCTGTTGGCTGCCTGAAGTCAGTTCACCAAAGCCTGCACGATGCGGTAGATGATGATGCCAGATATACCGGCTATCCCACCCACGATGAGGCGCCCGCGACGGTTATTGGCATAGAACTGGTTCAACCGATCCCTGAGGACGAAGCGCAGAAGCAAGAAGGCAGCGACGCCAATCAAGCCAATCAGTAAGAGTTCAAGTGATCGTTCATCCATATCGACTAACTCCTTCGCGGCGGTTTCGCTTTCTGATAAGGCAAATGCAGATAAGGATCTCTGCATTCAAGAAGACCAAAATCTGGACACAAACTGTTTTCTAGTTTGAACAAGTCACAGATTGAATGTGGTTACCAAAACAATACGTCTTTTATTCATATTGAATGCATAAATATAAATTATGCAACATCTGCAAACACTGCATGAATTTTAAGATTCATGACTAATGTATATCATTAACTGTATAATTTAATTCAAAATATTACCTAATTATCAATATTGAATAGGTTTTGCGCGAATTAATGTTGTGCCATTGGCGGTTTTGATCCCTCGATTTTTGTTTAATTAATAGAGAGAGAAGGAAAATCGCTTGGAATATTGTTTCAACACTTGTGGCAAAACCGCATCCCGGCGGTGCTATGGCGTCACTGGGCCGAAATCAGCGGTCTTCCAGCGTCGGATTTTACCGATGGTTTGCGCCTATGGAGAAACGTCGGCGACATCGATCCTCACAAATATAAATTCACCAACCACCGCTTCTATGCTCTTCCGGGCCGGAACGTGCAGAACGCACGGGCCCCGTTTTTCGTCGGGCGATGGATCAGGAGAACCAACTCGCCATGGCGATAATCCGGGGTAAAAGCCCGGGGTAACAGACGGCTTTGCCCCGTCGCACGCTCTTCTCAGCTGCCTCGACCACCCGGTGCGGCTCGACGGTCAGGAACCGACGCCCGAACGCCGTGTGCAAGATTGGTGGGCCGTCCTTGGCTTGATCGAGCAAGGGCGTGTTAACCGACGGCGGATAGACCACGGTCATGCGCACCTTGGACTTATTTTCCGCGATCAGCAGTTTGGCGTAGAAGTTGTTGGCGGCTTTCGAAGCACCATAAGCCCCTAAGCGCGCCATCGGCATAATTCCAGCAGAAGACCCATAGAGGATGACCTCGCCACGGTCTCGTGCCACCATCGCCGGAATGACGGTATGGCAAATGTTGACCATGCCGCCATAGTTCACCTGCATGATAAAGCCCGCCCGTTCCGCGGGCGTGTCGAGCAGCAGGCCACCGGGCATTATTCCAGCACAGCAAACAAGTCGATCGATCGGCCCGTGGGTTTCTATGATGGCCTGCACCGTCTTGCGGACCCCGTCGAGGTCAGTCACATCGCACGGATAGGGATGAATAGAGCCGGCGTGACTGGATACCTCTTCCAAACCCTGCGCATCGATGTCCATAAGGGCCACGGCATAGCCCTCGTCTGCCAGCCGTAAAGCATGCAGCCGGCCCAAGCCACTTGCACCCCCTGTGATTAACGCTGTGCGCATCTGGTTCGCCCCCTCCTTCTTGTTCGGCGCGAGACTAGACGGGGTTCAAGCCTTCTTCAAATCCAGTCGTAACGACGCGTGAGATTCTATGGGCTGTTATTAGTCAGAAAACGCCGTTTTTCGCGTTCCGTGCCGCACCCGTTAACGAAGGCGGGGCAACTCTATGCTTGGGTCGCGGGCATCGAGAATTTTGCCTTCGCACCCTCCCGTGCCCGGGCGCACGATCGCGGTGTACAAACGGAAAATCGCCAACGGGGGAGCGGGGCGAAATGACCAAGGATTTGGCCGGCGTTTTCGCCATTCTCACGACAGTGCTGCTGATGGCGATCACCGATGCACTGATCAAAGTGTTTATGGGCGACGTGAGCCTTTGGCAGTTGTTTCTGACCCGCTCACCCTTTGCCTTGGTGCTGTTGCTGGCCATTGCGGCGGTGTTGCCGGGGCGGGGTATCGGTTCGGCTCTTGCCGCCATGCGAGACCCTTGGGTGCTGCTGCGTTCGTTCATCGTGATCCTGATGTACCTGTTCATGTACATGAGCTTTCCCTATCTCCACCTCGCCGTTATGGGGGCGGCCGTCCTTATCGCGCCGATCTTCACGGCTCTGATGTCCGCGCTTTTGCTGCGGGACCGCGTTGGCGTGCGGGGCTGGATTGGTGTCGCTATGGGCTTTATCGGTGTGCTTGTGATCTCGCGTCCGGGAAGCGATGTCTTTCAACCCGCCATCGTGCTGCCGGTCATTGCGGGGCTGTGTTACTCGGTGACAGCGGTCCTCACACGGGCGAAGCTACAGCAGGTGAACACCATCGGCGTGGCGCTGTCGCTCAATGCTATTCTTATGATGTTCAGCGGTGTGCTCGTGCTGGCCTTAACATTCGCACCGCCGCCTGAGGCGTGGGTGGAGCAGTTTCCGTTTATGCTTCGAGCGTGGGCGCCGATGAGCCGGCCCGAATGGGGAATCATCGTCATTATGGCCGCACTCACATGCGGCATCACGGTATTGCTGACGCTCGCTTATCAAATTGGGCAGACAGTCGTCATCGCAACGCTGGAGTACTCGTACCTGATCTTTGCCGGGGTGATTGGCTTCCTGTTCTTAGGCGAGGTTTTGGATGGTTTCAGTGTGCTGGGCATGATGATTTTAACGGGAGCCGGTGTGCTGGTCTCCACCCGTCCCAAAGCAGTCCCGCGCACGGATCCATGACGCCTAATATAGCGTGGAGCAGTGCCGGGCCCGCTTTAAGCATTACTTGTCTATTTCTGAGATTTTTGCTGCGTCTAGATGGTTGAACGTTCACGGAATGAAGGTTCTCGTCTTGTAAAACGGCCAACAGCGACAGTGGTTATTGTCTTCATGTCTCGAACAGCGCAGGCTTTCTTGCCTATGCAAACCAAACCCGGAGAATGAGATGAAAAAGTGGGCGATTTACACGAAATGGCATCATCACGACGGCATCAATGACCACCAAGCCATGCGCGACCATATGAGCACGCTCAAAGGGAAGACGGCAGCGGTGGAAAT
>ENA-OQVM01000577-OQVM01000577.1-marine-metagenome-genome-assembly--contig:-NODE-577-length-56390-cov-6.352370_pt1 | contig 56390 bp, 30 predicted proteins | sample MGYA00237776_ERZ505498 | MGnify/ENA primary metagenome ERZ505498 (study PRJEB26159, sample SAMN06265151) | marine metagenome | isolation source: Helgoland LTER site | place: Germany:Helgoland, sampling...
AACCACCCTAATAGGTTGTCCTGGCGGGTAACGCCAGAGCTTTGCTGGCCCCCCAGTTCAATGTAGGCAAATTCGTTACCTTCCAAAGACACAGCGGTGCCAAAGTCTATTGAATGGGATGGTTGCCAGGTCACACCACCGCGTAGCCAAGCAACCCCGGAATTCCCAACCTGGTCGAAGGATTCATATCCTTCTCCCTCATCGAAGCTCCAGTAAGCCCGAAGGTCTTGATTAACTTTTGGAGAGGTAAGTTTTACGAGTGTGTCTACCCCTCCGATTGAAGAAATAATCCCCCTTACTTTAACTGATTCTGCTCTTTGCTCTGAAACCGGTAAGGTCAACACATTAGCTTTGGCAACCGTGGTGAAATTACCGCTGGTTTGAGACCACGATGAAAGGTTTTCTGATTTTGCCCTAACACGATAAAAAATTGTATCTCCAGGTTGCCTGCCTGAAATGATGAAGTTTTGGATTCCAATCTGAGTAACCTCGCCAATTTCATAGGACGATTCCCATAATCCGTCTATTTTACCTTGGTCTATTGGCCCCCAAAATAATGTAATTACCGGGGGAGAGGTATCATAGGAAACCAGTTCGTAGGATACGGTGGCATTGTTGTCACTAATTTTGCTAGCGGGTCCGATCTCCACAGTAGGGGGGGCTTGGTTGAGTAATGTTGTGAAGTTTCTCTCAATTCCTGCATCAGACGCGGTAAGCGAGTTCTCTACACGTGCCCGGAAAAAATATGTTTGATTGCTCTCCAATCCTGTCAGGAGAAATGCGGATTTTCCACTTATGGAAACCACGGATGAATTGGTTTTCAGGTTTAAATTTCCTTGGGTTGTACCGTAAGTAAAATCGAGCGTCACATCTTCTCCCCCTGTGCTGTTTACATCGGCGTGCAAAAGGGCAGAAGTAGAACCTACTGCTGTGGCAGCAAGAGTGAATACGGATGGGGAATCAGGTGCGACATTGATAGTAAATGTATCATTGGTCTCTCCAAATCGATTACTCGCTCGGATGTTCACAAGGAAAGTGCCTGCTCTAATTGGACTACCTGAAAGTTTGAGGTTCTCAGTTAAATAAATCCCCTGTGGTAAGCCGGATAATTCATAGGATAGGCCACTAATTAAGCCGAGATCGATATCGGAGATGATTTCCTCAAAAGTGAAGTTGCGGTCCGATAGACCGGGGAGGGCAGGGCTGAGAATCTTGGAAAAGATACCATCCGCGGCCTGTAATTCTTCTGCGAGGTCAACATTTGAGCCTCCCGATACACTATAATTCCCTTCCACTAATGAGCCCTCGGTTATGAGAGTGATTCTTCCACCACCACCCGGGCCTCCACTGCCATTGGCATCTCCTCCCAATGCTTCTATACGGCCGAGGTTCGAAATGTTTGCCGCTTCGATTCTAATCGCACCTCCACTTCCTCCAGCTCCGCTACTTGATGCACGGGAAACTCCTTTCCCTCCATTTGCGGATATTGTGGCATTTGTTTCTAGAGTAAATGATCCCTCAACTAAAAGGGATAGAGCTCCGCCCCCGCCCCCACCATCTGCATCACGTCCACCAGACCTAGCACCTCCTGATCCTCCAACCAAATGAGTGATATTATTGTCTCCATAAATATTGTCATAAGTTCCACTGTTTGCCCCGATCGATCCATATCCGCCGTGACTACCACCGGCACTACTTGGTGGAAAGTCATGGTAACCAATCCCTCCACCGGGACCCATACCACTAAGGACAGAATTTTGGGAAGCAGGAAAATCGGCATTACTAAGCGACCTTCCAGAATTCCATCCCCCTGGACCAGCAATACCCGAATAAATTCCATACTGTCCTGTTTTCCCGTTTAAAGTCAGGTTGGTACCAATTTTTGTATCACCATTGATTTTGAGACGAAGAGTATTTTCCCCTTTAATCACAACAGAAACTTCCGGTCCTAATTCAAGTTTAGAAAACTCAAACTCGCATACCCCAAAACCGTGAGGGAAACCATCGACTGTTATATATTTGTATTCGACTTTCCCTTTTCCTTTTTGCCCAGAACTGTGCATCCATGATCCTGCGGTATCAAATGTTAGGGTTCCTGATTTTAAAATAAGATCATCGTATCGATTGCGTGAGGAATCCAATGCCAATCGAAATTCCTGAGACATAACCGAATGGCTTGTGCAAAAGTAAAAGAGTTTATCTTTGTAATCAGTAGGTATGGAAACAGTAATTTTTCCGGTTGATCCGGTTAATTGACTGCCTGTAACTAGGATGGAATCATTATCTCCATAGGTTTCGCCAATCATAAATGGGTGGCCACTTGATACGCCAGAAGCGACAAATTCATAAGTTTTTCCTGGAATTAGATTGAGAGAATTAAAGTCGGGAATTTGTCCATTCTCATCATAGAATTGATAATAGGGAGCGTTTGGATTTCCTCCCGATACCGTGAAGGTGGTTACTTGTTCTGCAAATTGGAACTGCTGCGACATAAAATGATTCGTGCAGAAGTAAAAAAGATCGCCTTGAAAATTATCAGGTATTGCAACGGTAATTTTCCCGGTCGATCCGGTAAGCGGACCACCAGTTACAAATGAAGACTCGGTATCCCCATAACTTTCCCCAATCATGAATGGGTGAACGTTTAATATACCAGATGCAACAAACTCGTAAATACTTCCTGGAATTAGGTTGAGAGAACTAAAGTCAGGAACTTGTCCATTTTTATCAGTGAATTGATAGAACGGTGCATTGGGGTTACCTCCTGATACATTGATGGTTATTATTTGCCCGGTGATTCGAAATTGCTCGGCCATACCCGAGTGATTCGTGCAGAAGTAAAAAAGATCTCCCTGGTAATTATCAGGTATTGTAACGGTAATTTTCCCCCTCGATCCAATTAATGGACCACCTGAAACAAGAGCGGAGTCGGTATCTCCATAAGTCTCGCCAATCATAAAGGGGTGACTGCTTGATACACCAGAAGCGACAAACTCGTAAATATTGCCTGGGACGAGATTGAGGTAAGTAAAATCAGGGACATGTCCATCCTTATCAGTAAATTGATAAAAGGGTGTAGCAGAGTTCCCCCCCGATACATTAAAAGTAGTTACTTGCCGTGAAATTAGAAATTGCCGAGACATTACATCATGGTTTGTACAAAAGTAAAAAAGATCACCCTGATAGTCCTCGGGGATTTCTACGGTAATTCTTCCGGTCGTTCCAGTCAGGGGTCCACCGCTTACGAGAGTTGAATTGTAATCCCCATAACTTTCGCCGATCATAAAGGGGTGTTCGGAAGATATACCAGATGAGATAAACTGATAGGATATTCCTGACTTCAGTTTAAAAGTGGAAAAGTCAGGAATTTGTCCATTCTCATCATAGAATTGATAATAAGGAGCAGTTGAACTTCCCCCTGACACAGTAATGGCAACTATTTTTTTCGAATGCCCTATGAATAAAGTTCCTGGCAAGCCGGGTGCCCCGTCTACGTTCCCTCGACCACCGTCTATGATGGTTGCACCAGGTAAGATTGTTCCATCCGATAAAATAGCAATTCTGCCTCCGCCACCTGCACCTCCTGCATGGCGTAGGTAATCTACTCCAGGTTCCCTAGGGTCAGCGCCTGCCGCATCCCCGCCACGCACATCGAGAATACCGTAATTCTCAATGGATGAACCAATCAATTTAATTGCCCCTCCCGATCCTGCTCCCCCGGAAAAATTGGCACCGAACTGGGGGTGAACAAATACCGTTCCTCCCCGCAGAGAAATTTTCACTCCTTCTTTAATGATGATCTTTCCGGTAGCATTAAATTCAAGTGCACCACCACCGGCTCCGGCTTCGCCCAAGTTGCCAAGACCGCCTCCTGAGCCACCCAGTAAAACATCCAATCCTGCGGAACCATATAAAATACCACTGGCCCCGGATGCCCCAGGCCCACCTTCTCCACCAAATGATCCACCACCTCCAGATGCTCCACCTGCAAAAAATGATCCGGAGGAAATCCCCCGGCCTGGACCTCTCCCCCCCCCATATCCACCAAGGTTACCTTGTCCGGTACGATTTCCACGGGTGGTGGAGTCAGGGTAGTAGGCATCATAACCATCGGTAAAAGTACCTGTGTTAAGATGAGGGTTGGTGGGAGACAACGAGCCGATTAGGCTTTGTCCGATCGTAATATTGCCATCTGATTGAATGGATAAGGCATTGGTTCCTTCTAGTATAATATTACCTAAGTTTGATCCGATAGCCAATGATTCACTAAAGGAGAAGATCGCTTTGGTAAGATTCCACGCCGATCCATCTGGAGCAAAATAGAGGGTTTCAGAGAAAGTGGGCTCAAGAATATTTACTTCTCCTTCCCCAAGGCCTTTGTCCCAGAACCAGCCAGCACCAAGTCCATTACTGCCTGATCCAGTATTGATCCGTAAAGTTCCTTGGTCGTAGGGCAGGGTGGTGAAAGTTCCTGCACCGGACCAGTCAGTACTGCCATTGTTTGCCTTGATTCGGTAATGATAGGTGTCCCCACTGTCCAATCCATTAAGGCTCAGAGGGACAATGCCCTGAAAATGCTGGCCTAGTTCGAGCGATTTCTCCCAGTTTTGTTCTGTTTCATTTTCATCGATTTTTCCGTAATAAATCGTGACCGAGCAGACCGCTCCACCGCTTGAGATTATTTCTCCCAATATATCCACACTTCTTCCGCTCTTGGATACCACTTTTCCTGCTGAAACCAGTGGCGGGTCTATGCTTGCTTTGGATAAAATAGTCAGGCTGGTAGAGGAATTCCCTTCCCCGTTGGAGGCTAGAACACTAAGCTGTAAAGTACCTACGCTATCAGGTGTACCCGATAGAATACCGGTTGCGGAGTTAAAGGATAGCCAGCTTGGCGGAGTATCATTTAGTTCATAGAAAGTAGCTGGAGGATTGCTCGTTACCTGGAAACTGATCGGAGTTCCATTGACCACGGTCAGGTTGAGATCAGGCGGAAGTAGGGGAGCTTTTAGATATTCAAGCGATTGATTGAGGAAATTCTTGTCAATCCGCTGACTCTCATAAGCCAATCGTGCCCAAGCATGGCTTCTGCCAACTGTGGAAATACGCGTTTCATCGAGCCATCCATCGAGAAGGGAAGTACCTCCGGGTAATCCGCCAAGTACCAGTTCGGAATTACTACCCGTATTAACCGTGCCATTCGTTGATGATGCAGTTGCATCAATTAGACGACCATTCAGGTATAGTCTGGTGGCATTTAGATCAGCACTATTTCCGGGGTAACTGGCAACCAGATGATTCCATTGTCCGTTGCCGATTGTTCCGGTCCCCTGTCTTATACCACCACCATTTTCGGTGAAAATTTGGGTCCCCTGAGCATTCCAGGTAAGATTCCACCGGTTACCTGCAGTTCCCCAACCCAAAGCTCCAGCCGTGCTCTGGCTCGATTTTATCCACGTTTCTATACTTCGGGCACTGTTTTCTGTGGTGGCGGTATAATTAGATAAGGATAGGTAGTCATTGGATTCACTTTCAAATTCAATGGCATAACCAGTTACCCCAGTGGCACTGGTTTCTGGAGAACCATTGGTAGATACATTTAAATCATTGTTGGAGGAGTCAGAAAAGTCAGAGAAATGCCATACTCCTGCGTAGTTTGACCAAACCGAACCATTGTTCCTGTAGAGTGGGGCCGAGGTATTACTATCATTTCCCCAGTAGGCAATAAGGTTAAGGTCTGGAGTTATTTTATCTACCTGCACCCAGAGCGTAGATTCTCCGTTCGTTCCATTCCAATCTTCAATTTCATAAGAGAGGTTTTTGCCTGCCTTATTGAAAATTCGCAAATCTCCGGCTTGGCTAGGGTCAGCAAAACTGGAATATGAAAAATCGGGATGTTGTCCACTGCTGAGCCTCACTAATAAGGGAAAATCTTCCAACCCGATTGACATCCATTTTAACCGCAAGTGATCTTCCAGATCCCGTCTCTCTGCATCCTTCAGACCGCGATTATAAAGCAGTACCTCCGCAACTTCGGAGTTGGAGAACGAATCGTTTGCTCCCGCACCACCCAATGCAAGAAGGCTAGGTTTGTAATCTTTCGAATTAGGCTGGTTTCCTTGATGTACCAAAAATCCATCGCGCCACAACTCTATGGAACCATCCGATTTTACCATACCTGAAAGTATATGCCACTGATCATCACTAGGTGGTCCATTATTCACAAGATTCGTGCCCATTTCCCAATAAGCAGATTTACTATCCCCTAATCCAAATACCCAGTCTGTACCGACGGATGAAACGACAGTTCGGTCATTTCCGCCCGTGTGCCTCATCAAAGAAACAATGGAGTAGTCATCTAAAAGGGTACCAAAATTAATCTTAGAATAGAGTTGGGAGTATCCATCAAAGTTGACCACTTTTTGTTTATTTAGTGCTTCGCTAATTTGAACTTTTGGCGTTCCGCGATGCTGGTCCAAATGACGGTCTTTTCCAGATGAGTCTGCCCATTTTTTAATCACACTCCCGTTTTGATCAGGAATTTTTGTGCTGTCTAATCTAAGTATAAGTCCTTCGATATTGTATGGTGTTTGCTCAGACAATACACCACTTGGGCTAAGCTCTAATTTCGCGCCAAATAGGGATGGATCAAAAACATTAATTTGGTGAGTTTGAGAAATAGTGGATGCTGGGTTACTAGCAGATATAGTAATAGTTGATGAATTTCCATCGTTCGGAAGCCCGCTCATTATTCCAGAGGTTTTATTAAACTCCATCCATTCCGGTAATCCAGACACATTGAGAACGAGTTGGTCATGGGCAATAATAGTAAATTCTGAGTACTGCCCGCGGGTCCAGTAGGAATGGTCATCTGATTGGATAACTGGGGTTCGGGGGGAATATGATAAATTGATGGATTGATTCTGGAATGTATTTGCAAAAAACTCGGTGGAGACAGATGAACCGTCGATAGAGAGAGTGAAGTTTGCATCCGTTGAATTATCATCCGGAGTTGCCGAGATTTGGTAGACGCCACTTGATAATCGAGTGATCGAGGCCGTCGCTGAGGAAATGCTAATATCTGCACCGGTAAAAGAACCATTTAAATCCACCGGGAATCCGTCTTTGAGGAATTTTGCCGTTACCAACATGGGAAGTTCGTATTTCCCAGAATGGGTTAGCTCGATGGTATGGTTGTAAAAATCACCATTGCCTCCACCATAAAGCCGACTGATCTCTTGTTGGGATAATGCCCGGTTGTAGATTCTAAAATCATCAATTTCTCCAAGTGATGTAGAAATATTATCCTCATGACCCAACCTAAATGAAGTGGATAAGGGGAAGGTTGCGGTGGAGGAAAAACCGGACTGCAAATCGAGCTCACCATTGATGTAATGTGAAACTTTCCTTTGGGTAAGGTTGTAGGTGATCGCGAGGTGAGACCATTGATTGAGCCCAAGGTATCCACGGCCATGTACCTCATTCTCTGGTCCTCCGGGTAGGTAGTTTTGAGAAACTCCCAAGAAAGAGAATAAAGGCCGCCGTCTTTCCAATAGCCAGGAAACTCCTGCTGAATTGATAGAGAAAATATGAAAGTTTTCGCTTCGGGGGTATACCCATGTAGAAAGAGTGACCTCAGGGTATTCAGTACTTAAACCAGTATGGGTGATTGATCTTCCATTAGATCCATTAAAGGGACGAGAGTCACCAAACTTTCCAGTGCTGTTCCAATCGGTACTGATGGTAGTTCCATCATTTCCATTTCCGGATGAATCAGAGGTGGTACTATTTAATTCCCACCACACCAGGAGGTCAGACTGAGCTATCCGGTGCGGTCGGTAATCGATGATTTTTGTGACTTCGGAGTTCGTGGATCCGTAATCATCAGTGACCGCACTTTCGTTTAGGGTAATCGAGAGGCTGGCAGGATCAAATGAATCGGGAATAAATGTTAGGATGAATGTACGATTATCTTCAGTACTCGAACTCGCATAAGCTAGCCCATCTCCGGTCAGGTCTGTGCTAGGGTCAAAACCTGTTACGGGTTGATTAAAAGAAAGCACTGCTTCCACTTTCTCCCCAAAGGTTGGGCTTTCCAAAAGGATGGTTCCTTGCGGTCCAAAGTCTCCCAAGCCATTGCCGTACAAAAGACTGACTTCATCAGCCGTAAGTGGACGGTTCCAAATTCTTACATCATCGATTAATCCCTCAAAGGGATTGGAGCCGTCTCGATCTGAGCCCAGAATAAGTTTGTTAGAAGACGAATCAAAACCGAGAGTGTTTAACTGGGATGGTACTCCATTCACATAAACAAGTGTTTGGTTGAGGTTGGGATTAAATACGGCGGTGATGTGCAATCGCTGACCGGCAAAGATTTGCTGGGGGGTGGTTGCTTCAAGGTCACCAGTTCTGATAAATGGTAATCCTGATCTTAACCCGAGTGACCAATCGTAACCGCCATTGTCGGCACTTAAAAGAATGGCTGGGTTATTGTTATTGCCATCAACTTTTTCGGGTATAATCCACAAAGCCGAAGATAAGCCAGTTGATCCAGTAGATTGATCGATTCGGAATGGAAGTTCCAGAAAGTCTGCTGAGAAATCCATTGAATTATTAAATTCTGCAGGTTGGACTTGAGCTGGAGGGAAAAACTCAATTTCTCCGATTGATAAATAAGTGAGCGGGTGTGTGGAAGATAATGAATCACTAAGCCCCCATTTGTGGGCTAAATGTCCCTCGATCCTTTTGCGTTCAGTAGAGGGGACTGCTTTTTGAATACCAATCATTTCAGCCACAAAGCCGTCAATGAAAGAACCTCTTCCACGATTTACAAAAAGAGTGAGGGTGTTTTGTTGGTTCGGTGCAGAGGTGTATGAAGTTGTTCCGAGTGAACTACCATCTACATAAACAGCTAATTGGTTAGCGGTATCATCAAAGATGAATTCATAAATGCTCGGACCTTGGATTGGAGTGGATGAAAAATCTTTGTTCGTGCCAACACCATTATTCCAGAACCGCACAAGGAAGGATGAATCGCTGGCGGCATCTATCTGAAAACTTGGATCTCCGGCGGCTTGCCGAATAGAAAACATTGCTTGGTAGGCATTGGTAATCGTATCAATCCCGGCTACTAGAAAAAAGGAGAAGTCGTTTCCGGTAGGGTAAGAGCTCTCGGATTCAAAATAATCGTTTCCATCAAAATCGATCACATTTTGGGAGTTTTGAGAACGGGTATTGGTGCTTGGATCTCCGCTGGATAGAAGATGGTAGTTGAGCCCGCTTTTATCATTCCATCTCGAAACGACATTTGCATTTTCTACGATCGAGGATGAATCAGAAGCATCCAGCCAAAGTTGTAGGTCTTCAAAATGATTTGGGGCTACATTGCCGGTGGTGTCGGTAAAAGAAATTCGGTAATAGCGATAATTTGCAGCTTGGGTGAGAGGGTAGGTTCGTTTCTCCCATTCCCCCCAATTAGTCTGGTTGTCGACTTTCTGGAGTTGTTGCCAAGTGGTAGTATCATTAGATCCTTCAAATATCCATGATTTGGGAGATTTTATATCTTCATCCGCATTTTGAGAATAGATTGCATAACTACCGATCTCGGTAGGTGTTTCAAAGTCATACTGAATATAAACTGGAGATCCGTCCCACTTGGTTAGCCATTTATCATTCGAGCCAATAAAGTTGTCATCAAACACATTGGATACACCATAGCTTGTAGGACTGCTTTCCGATGAACTAATCGCATCCAAATTATTGTCTTCAGAAATATCAGAGGCACGGAGTATTGCGTGTCGAAGATTCCCTGAAATATCAGCAATGGTTGACCCACTGACCGAGTCAAAGGTGTACCACGCAACCAAACCATCCTCGACCGAGGTAATGGTACGGTGTTGGAACTCATAAGCTCCAGCCTGACTGAGGTTGCCATCTTTACTTACAGCTCCATGGGGTAGGGATACCCGTACAAGTGATGGCTTTGAACTGGCATTTAGATCGTAAGAAAGATCCGATGTATTGAAATTTAACAAACTCGCACCACTTGCATTTATCTCAGCCAACTCTAAACCCGATACGGAGATGTTGGCATCCTCTTTCCAAAACTGAACCGATTGTGAAATGAGAGAGCGCGAAAAAATGGAATCTCCGGAAACAATGGGCCGTACACCCACATCTCCACTACCATGACCATAAAGCTGTTCGATTTCATTTTCACTAAGGGCGCGGTCATAAACCCGTAGTTCATCCAAGATAAATTTACCTCCTCGATTCCAAGGCAACCTTGAGTCAGTTCCAAAATAAAGATTACGGTCTGCAAGGCTTTCCCATGCCGTGGTGTTCTCCAGAGATAATGAGTTAATCAAATTTCCATTGATGAATAATTTCAAGTTTTGGGAGTCGTTGGATAATGAATAGTGTGCCCACTTTCCTAATTGGGCGATGGCACCAATTTCTTCCCATCCATTCGTAGTGTATAGCGATCCGTACATTTTCAGGTCATCCCGATACTCCAAAGAGACTTGTCCATTTCGTAGAATGATACCCTCCTCATCGTCTAAAATCTTAGTCCACAAAGAAATTGTAAATGTTTGATTGAAGGAAAAATCATCTCCTGAAATCCTCAAGTATTCACCAGGAAGGAATTGTAATGATTGGGAAAATTTACCGGCTACTCTTTTACCTCCATAAAGAGTGGCATCCAGATAACGGTTGGACAGATCGACGGCCCGGTCGCTTTCGTTACCCTCAAAGTTGTACCATAATACCAAGTTGTCCTCAGCGGTTACAGTTGGACTTTGTACGAATTTAGCCGATGTGCCTCCGGTCAGCGTGGTACCATTTTCTTCAGTGGCAGAATTTTCAGGTATGGAGATTATGAATGGTACACCCGGGTGGTCAGGGAGTATGGATACATTATAACCACCATTACCATCAGCAGAAAGATTGCTTAAAGTAGCACCATCTAGAATAAGTTCAGAGAAATTAAGACCAGTAACCTCAACCTGGTTGCCAACCTGATAAAATTTGATCGTACCATTAACCTCTGCGGCGGCATGATTGTGGTTTAATTCAATCACAGGAACAATGCCGAGATCGCCCGAACCCGAATTCCACATCGCATCAATATCATTCTGGGCAAGAGATACTCCATATATTCTCATCTCATCAATTTGACCTTCAAAGTCTGCCTCACTATCTTCGTTCCATGAACCAATTCGTGCATTATTTCCCTCAAGAGTAATCGAAGGGGTAGGGGTATTGGTCTGGCTGATAAGGTTGCCATCGACATAGAGGGTGCGCTGGTCCTGGTTCATTACCCAGGTGATGAATTGCCATTGGTTGGCGATACCAAGCCCATCGGTTCCGCTGGCACGGTTTGCCTGTGCTAAGGTGGAACCGAGTATGAAAGAGTATGTCCGGTTTCCTACACTGTTGGCGTTTATGTCGTACCAAAGTCGTGCGTGGTTGGTTGAACTACCAGCAGTTGAGAAAATAGATGCATCGTCAGAATCTTCGGAAGATCCACTTTTAGACAGTTTGATCCACGCGGAGAAAGTAAGGTTTCGAGCGGCATAGGCACCACGAAATTTTGGAATATCTAGAAAATCCCCGGAACCATCTAAATTTAGAGCATTATCAAAACGTCCAGTGGATAAGTGTGCATTGCCTTCGAGAAATCCGTCATTTCTAGCTCCTCCCAAGTCGATGATTCTGGTCTTTCCATTAGGATCAACGATCGAGTCCTCAAAGTCCCAGCGGCTAATTAGGTCATTTTCCCGGTAAGGAGGTAGATAATGTAGCAATTCAAAATGAATATTTTCCAATTCTTGCCCATTCCCAAATGTAAAAGGTTGTCCGAAATCTTTTGCAGGTGGACTTGTTTTATAGGTGTGTTCGGCAATTAATGAACCCTCGATTCCCCATTTGTGAGCAAGGTAGCCTTCGATCGATTCGATCTCATCGTCTTCAAGAGATTCATTGAAAATAAGTAATTCTCCAAGGTCCCCCTTCCAAGTACGACCTCCATTATTTCGGTCATTGGTGAAATTGGAAGCCTTTAAATCGGAATAAGACCTGAGAGATATTACACTTAAATTTTGTGGGAGCGGTGTGTCTTGGGGGTTTGAAATTAGACTTCCATTTTCCCTGAGGGTTCCAGCATAGGCGGTACTTGCATGCCCGCTATGAAGATAATTATTTCCAGAAGTATGAAAATTATAATCCCCACCGCTTCCAGACCCCGTCCAATCTCCAAGCAGGAAGCGGTTGGAGTCGGTACCATTTTTTCTAACTACCCAGAAGACTGTCCTAATATCATTAATCTTTTCCCAGTCATGATATTCTCCATCTGCACCACTGTAAGTCATTAGAGCTAAGCCATTTTGAGAATTTGAGCTCCATGTTGGGTTGCCGTTTGAGGTGGCATGATTTCGCTGGTTGCTTTTGTCTGTCCAGTACAACTTCGCAAATGAGGTGCCGGGTTTCCAGGCTTCTCCATCGAAATTATTAGGAGCTAGTGATTTGTATTCATGAATACTTGGGAGCAAACCAGAAATTCCCCATTTGTGAGAGAGGTATCCCTCGTATATCGAACGCTCTTCTTCGGACATGGTTCCGCGCACCACCAGCATTTCTCCAAGGGTAAAGCGGGGAACATGATTAATACCCCAATAACTCTCACCGGGGAAGAAGAATGCTCCGCCTATGTTACGATTTTCCTGGGGTGCTTGCGAAAAGATTACGCTGCCATTTTTGTACGCTTTTTGAGTACCCTTACTGACCGAATATTCTAGGGTGGTAAGAACGGTGTCTCCATTGCTTGCTAAATGAACTTGGGTTCTGTTGTTTCCAGAATACCTCCAGTATATTAAACCGTTCTCCCAAGGAAAGTGATCGCCCATACCCCAGTTGAAAGGAAAAGTTGTTCTGCCATTTTGATCAACCCGCCAAACCAGCATCACTACCACATCTGTTAATGAACCGCTTGCCTGGCCATTGACCCCAGCGGGGTTCCACCTTGCCCCGTTTAAATAAGCAGTAATCCGTTCAATGTTTCCATTGTGTTCGCCTATGCCAACAGCGGTTTTACCGTTGATTGTTTGATCAAAACTGGGAGAGCCCTGGTTATTGCTTTTCATGACTACAGCAGGGTTGACCTTGTTTTGCCAGGTATCGATATCGTCGGATCCATCACGCTTGGTAACCGTACTTGCGTCTGAACCATCCAGCCAAAGCGTCAGTTCATTATCGGACTCGAATGAAAAAGAACCGCCTTGAGGATCGCTTGCATCCAACCATAAACTCAAGTTCTGAAATCGAGTGGGCAAATCTGGGATTTCCAAGGTATGAAGAGTTTTCGAAGTATCCGGATTTATGGATATCCGGTAAGAAGAATTATCTTCCGATTTATTAATATCGCTTATCGTACCAGGTGAAAGAACCATCCATGATTCATTAAGATCATCCACTTCCACCGAACTTGCATCTTTTCCAAAATACAGATCAAATACCTTTGGGTACTCAGCAGAGGAAGAATTTTCTTCGACTCGAATGGAGCTAAACATATCTCCATAAGCACCTCCATAAATCGAACCTACTTCCGCATGCGATAAAGAAACTCCATATACTCGTAAATCGTCGATATATTCGGCAAACAATTCATCCCCACTTGAATTACCGATGTAATAAACATCGCTTTGATCACGATCGTTTGCCTGCCCAATAAAAACGCCGTTTAAAAAATACTTGGTACGGGCACCTTCCCCCAAAACAACGAGGTGATTCCAACCCCTTTGTGCGTAGGGTTGGAGATTATAATTGGAACTCTTAAACCTCGCCTCATCGTCTGCTTCATCTCCATCTATAAAACCAATAAATTGATCCTGTCCCCGCAGTACAAGGTAACGGTCAAACTCAATCGCACTTTGTTTGTCCTGCCCGCGGAAGAGGGTGGAGATGGCGTTAGTAGATGGAGAGATGAAATTCTTACACCATACTGAAAGTGTCCAACCCGATTCGTTTAGAGGGATTCCGTTGGGCTCAATTTTCATTCTCCCATCATCAGAGGTTTTATCAAAAGCCAGGCCTTGTCCAAATTTCCCCTTTTGAGTTACCCAGGCATCGTAAATTGTGGCGACCGTACCGTCTGCACTATCACTTTGAACTTGGTTCGACCTGAGGGAATCACGGTTGAATGACCACCAGGCGTCTATGTCATCCGACCGGGTAATCGCACGGTAAAGTTTTTTGGAAGAAGAAGAATTACTAACATTTGGTTGTCCGTAACCATCGGTAAATACATCGGGATGAAAGATAATAGATGAACCTCTGTTTTCTTCTCCTAATTCATAGGCAAAGAACCAAGTCAGGTTATCGTCTGTATAAACAGAATCGGTAATCATTTCACCATTGGTCACGGTGAAATGGGATGCGTTTAAGTCTGAGGCAGGGAAGGGTGATCCACCTCTTGTAAAAGTTAATTTTCCATTTCCACGGGACCCTTCGATAACAGGATCTACACTCAGGGTGGGAAGAATGGATACATCACCCGCACCATTTCCGTAAAGTTGATCGATTTCGGATTGGCTAAGGGCAATGTTATAGACCCGAAAATCGTCCATCAAGCCAACAAAGTTTGTGGCATACCAGTTTGTCCGGTTTTGATCAAAATATCCAAAGCTCAGAGGGATCCGACTCATAGTCGATATTGATGTTTGTAGCGTATTAAGAACTTCCAATCCGTCGACATAGGCTTTAACTCTTTCGCCATCGTAGATATGGGCGATATGCTTCCATGTTCCTCCAAAATCTCCGGTCGAGGACCAAAAATCATTCTTCACATTTTGATGATTGTAAAAAGAACTTATTCGGTTGTACCAAATGTTTCGCAATCCCCATCCAGTCCAGTTTCCACCCGAATTACCGCTTAAATTTCCCATTCCATAAATCACTGCATCATTCATTTCGTTTTCCTGAGCCTGTATCCAAAGAGAGATCGTCCTGGGCCGATTCGATGGAATACCCAGGCTACTGGCAGATGCAGTCGTCCGGACCCATGCATTTCCAGGAAAACTGAGGGCAGAGCCAGATAAACCGGGAGCGTAGGTGACTTCATAGAAAGTACCAGAAATGTTGTTGTCGATAAAAGCTCCTGGGAAGCGCCCAAAGTATTCACTGACACTCTCGGGGTTTTCGTCATCGAAATCCCACCATGCCTCAAGGTGATCCAACCGGGTTAAGGGGCGACCGTATGCCAGATTGAAGCTAAGGGGTTGACTGACGGCACCATCGCTGGATTCACTAAAGCTTCCACCAAGTTGGAAAGAAAAACGGTTTGGAGATTCCGATGGGGTGAATTGAATAATCAAGCTGGAATTATCCTCATTTTTGGAAAAAGAAAAATCATCCACATCTTGTCCGTCCTTATCGAGTAAACGAAAATTAGGATAAGCGGATAAATAGGGATGGGTGATAGGCATCAAGTCCTTGAGTTTCCATTTTTGGGCAAGATACCCTTCCATTTGCTGGCGAATGTCTTGGCTCAAAGCCCCTCGAGATACAATCATTTCCCCAAGAGTCCAATCCGATCCATAACCACTGGATGCATTATTGGCCGGAAAAAAGAAAGAGCCTCCTGCATTGGTTGGGGATGACCGAGGTCCACTCAGAATGGATACACCATTCTTGAAAACACTCTGAAAGCCCTCGGTGACCGAAAACCGTAGTCCCAATAGAGCGGTTTCTCCGGCTTTGATCATGCTTGCAGATTTACGATTATCTGAAAACCACCAGAAAATGTTACCATTAATCCAAGGGAAGTGGTCTCCCCACCCAAAACCAAATGGAAAGGTGTTGCGAAGTTGGGTATCAAGTCGGGCCACCATGATCACGAAAACATCCCTGACTTCGCCCGGTCTGCCATCCGCAGTGGCAGGAGTCCAAGTTTGGTTATTCCTGCCCCCTTCGTAAGCCGTGATTCCTTCCATATTATCGTCGCTACGTTTATCAAAGTCGATGGCATTGATCCCGTTAATTAGTCCTCCTGTATCCGGTTTGTTTGTGCTATGCCCGTATAAACTAATTGCGTTGTTCACCTTGTTAGATATCGAGTCAATTTCGTTCCCCGTGGCTAAAGTGATGCTGCCAGAGTCCGATGCATCGATCCATAGGGTGACCCCTTCCACTTGATCTGGAGTTGGCAGAGAAAAGTCTAAGTCCTCGATCAATAAATCATTGAGGCTTAAGTTGTTTCCGTATCTCTTAAATTTAACTTCAACCGAGACCTCTTCTTGCAATTCTGGGTCTTGGACTGGATCAAAGGAATAGGGCTCCACAGTGAGACCATGATCACTCAAGCCATCATTGTACAAATCAGTAGCCATGGATGATCCCAGAACAGCAGAATAAATGCGAACATCGTCAATCTCACCGATAAATCGCCCTTGGGTAGAGTGACCGATCCTCCAAATACTATTTCCCGGTATAACCAGGCTGCTACCAAAGTCTCCACTTTCACCCTCGAGTTCCCCGTTTAAATAAAATTTGAGTTCATACCCATCCTGTGAATTTGCATCGTAGGATAACAGTAGGTGGTTCCATACACCTTCTTCAATGCCTCGTCCCATCTGTACATTTCCTGAGCTGATCAAAGTATTCATGTACACTTCCAGGTTGGAAGTTCCTGTACCGATTTGAATCGCCTCTCCATTCGTTCCGCCGAGAGAGAGCATGATGTTTCCAATGAGTTCAGGGGATCGGTAAGTACTATTGGCAACTCTTTTATACCATAGCGAAACCGTGAACTGTTCCTTGCTGAGATTGGCATCAGGCGAGCCGAGTGATAGGTAATCTCCCTGATTACGAAAACTAACCGCTGTTCCGAAGATAGAGTCAGCAGTCCATGAAGCACCTCCCTGGATCGTACCATCGCTTGAGCCCATGCTGTCGGTAACAGATTTGCCAATCGATTCATCCAGCCACCACCAATGGACTAAATGTTCTTTTAGGGGAACTTCGGGAACCCGAGATATTTTATGCAGGACCCGCAAGGTGTCCTCCGTATCGGAACTGCCTGCCCCACGGGGTAAGTCCAGAATCATTTGCTGGTAGGAGGTAAAGGTTGCGTTGAATTCAAAAACTCCGGAACCCAGAGAGACTAAACTCCCATCGACAATCTCTCCGTTGGTTAGGCTTGCATTGACCTCGGCTTCTGTGATTCCAGTAATTGCGATCTCTTCTTCAAATTTTTCGAAAGTAATTCGAAAGGTAATGGTCTCTTCATCGGTGACCACGGGTGCGGATACCGTTCCGACCAATCCAATATCTCCCTCCCCCCCGTTGTAAATTAGGGAAATCTCTTCTGGCGTTAGGGCATCGTCGTACATTCGGAGGTCATCGATTTGCCCGGCAAAGTATTGGTTGCTATTGAAAGGACCTGGTCCCCCAATAAACCAGTCTCCCAATCTCGGTTCTGAGAGCTCGTTTTCCTGCAAGGCGGAGGTAGCCACCATTCGACCGTTCACAAATGTGGATAGCTGATGGGTAGTCCGGTTTACGGTCATCACAACATGGCTCCACTCTCCTTGATTCAACGAATACTCGAAGAGAGATGAGATGGGCTCATCTCCATTCTGCTCCCAGGAGCTGATCGATCTTTTACCAGTGATTGCCAAGCCTCGGTCATTTTCAATTCCCGGAGTTGCAATAATGGGGATTTGATGGCCAAGGAATAAAACTTTCTCGTGCCCGTTTGAACCATCCGCCTTGATCATTCGTTCCCCGGAATCCACTTCGTCAAAGGTCAGGTTCTGATTTTTATCTAGCCAAAAAGTATTTCTGCCACTGCCTCCTGCCCGAAGATAAAAAATGCCAGGTGCAAAAGAGCCACCTGGTTCAAAGGCTAAAGATCCATGGGCGATCGTAAATCCACGGGGTTGAGTACCATAATCATAAAAGGATGTACCAAATGAAGATGCATAGGAATTGGGCGTTTCAGAAAGGCTGGATAGAAAATTGGGGCTGTAAGCTGTGCCTCCATTCTCATTTTCCAAAAGCCAGGGGCCGTCGGTTAGGTTGGTATCTGAAAAGAAAGCATAGGGGTAGGAAATTGAATTTGCATCATATCCAATGTAATCAGTATTCCATCCAGCATCGGTGGATGGATCGTTATCCACGGCCAGGGCATAAAAGCTGACCGGTTCCTCAAAGAGTTCTGACAAAAGATCACTACTTGGGTCCAGTTGAGGAATGCCTTGTTTTCTCATTTCGTGAGGCCAGGTATCGATGCGGGCATCTCCCCCCCAGTCTCTCCAGAAAAAACGGGCATGCGCGAAGTTGAATCGATTGCTTTCCGGAAGGTCAGTCGGCTTAATCCAGGCAGAAAGGGAGTAGTTCCCACGGGTAATGGCTAGGTCGTCGCTAGTTTTTTCCTGCAAAATCATGGAGATCTCACCGCTGTTCAGCATAGTCGAATAGATACGGAAGTCATCAATCCAGCCGCTAAATCCTCCACCTCCAATAACAAGGTCTGAAGGTTGCGTATTAATCTCAAAATTATCTTTATTGATAGTGGATAAAAACTTGGTTTCTTGTCTGCCATCCACAAACAAATTCAGTGAAAATGAACTTTCTCCGATTGGGGTCATCGAAACCGCGAGGTGTCGCCATTTTCCATCAGATACCATGTAATGCTTTCCAATTTGATTGGCACCATAGATACCCAACTTCATCCATCCATCCATTCCATTTGAACTGGTTATGGACCAGTTCCAATGTTTTCCATTTTCCAAGATTCCCCACTTTACCAGATTTCCAGAAGGTGCGAGTGTTTTGACCCACATAGAAAGGGTGCGTGGGAAGTTCTCGTAAATTCCAGGATCTTTTTCCTCAGGTACTCTGAAAATTCCTCCGTTTTGTAAATCTAATGCCTGATCAAACCGGCCCATTCCAAAAGCCCCATTCCCGACCATTTGACCATGCCTTTCATTTCCTGAGTAATCCTGAGAATCTCCATCGAAGGGCCACCAAGCGTGCAACAGATTAGGTAGGGTTACATTTGCTAATTCGATCGCGCTTTGATTGCGGTCAAGCAAATCGATCTTCCCGAAATTGGAGCCGCCATCAAATCCCAGAGTTGATCCAAAGAGATTCTGGTTATTTTGAGTCTCTCCGTAAAAGAACATGGGTCGGTCACCTCCGGACTGATCCTCGAAAACAAATGTGGATTGATTTGAGTCAAAAAGTGGGACAACTGGTGCCCATTTGTCATCTAGGTAAGAGGTAACAATAGAATCATCTAACACCTTATCAAAAAGGATGAATTCAGATATTTTTCCTTTCCAGTTATCCGTGCCGTCTGATCTCCCCCCAATCACGAAATCAAGTGTTGGTGTGGACTTGATGCTACCTGTTAAAGTTGATTGCCCAATTGTTTGGCCGTTTACGATAAACTTAAAATTATTAGCTTCCTCGAGAGATGAATACCGAATCGATAGGACACTCGGACCACCCGAAAATCCGTCGTGTGTCCAGATTGCCTCATTGGATGTAGTCATGTAACTGTTTCCACCAGTTGATGTATTTAGTGCTGGTCCCCAAATTTTGTGCCCATTTTTATCTGCCCTGTGCATATTCAAAAACCACGAAAAGTTATGGCTGTTATTATTGGCCCACCCGGTGGTATTGGTTTTACCAAATATGCTGGAGAAGTGATTGTGTGCAGTTTGGTAAAGCACTGCAAAAACATGAAATTCTTCCCAGTTGTCAAAGGGTACTCTGGAGTTCTCTAAAGCCAGGGAAGCACTGTTAAGATAAATAGTGGGTTTTGAGTTTAAACCGCTCGCACTGTAAGAAGGTGTACCAGCTCTTTTTTTGGCATGATGATCGTTTCCGCTTTTGTCTGCCCAAAACTGAATGGATTCCCCGTCTGTTGGCTCACCCAATTGTCCTTGGTCAGTCCCTTTATCCAAGCTGCTCAAGTCATAGGCATCCAACCAAACTTTGGGGGACAAAGTGAGGGGAGTCCATGCATCAACGTTTGCGGGAGGCGTGCTGTTACTTTCCCAGGATTGGTTGGATTCCTGATCAAAAGTCCACCAGCCAACAAGGTTTTTTGCTGCGGTTACTGGTTCGATATGTTGAATCCGGGCAAAGCCAGAAGAAGTAGAAAAATTATTGTCGTCCTTGGCAGTTCCAGCTGGTATGCGGATTTTAATCCGTTGAGGCTTTTTGTCGGCAGCAATGTAGAAACGGTAATGAGTTGCATTATATTCAGAAAATCCGGAAACCTGACCACCAGTGACTTCCAAGTCATTGGTGGTAAATCCGGATACAGTAGAAAGTTCACCGCTGTTTTTAACGAATGAAACAAAAACGGTAGAATTTGCCTCTGGATTAACCATTGGTGCATCAATTTTTGGGCTGGCTCCTAGATCTCCAAAACCTTCCCCAAATGCAATTACTGCATCTTCCGAACTTAATACTTCAGAGTAGTATCGAATCTCATCAATCCAGCCTTTAAAAAGGTTACTGCCGTCACTAGACCCTCCAATTCCGATATCGGCATTGTCCTTTAGAGGAGTTTCGAGAAGTTCAAGTATCCCCGCATTTTTGCCATTAAGAAAGGATCGGAGGTAGGTGCCATCATAAGTGGAGAGAAAACAATTCCATTGATTAAGTTGAAAATACACTGAGCCAGTCGATCCATACTGACTCGATAGTCCCTCGGCACGATACAGTGCTTCCAGGCTGGTACCACCGGGCTTTATTTGAAAGAGATAAGAATAATTGGTTGATTCACGCTTGCTCAGAATTTGGGAGTAATCATCGGGCAGTCCGTTTGTTTTAAACCATAGGAGAATACTGTAGGATGAGTTGACCTGAAATTTTCGGTTTCCTTCCAAAACTGCAAAACCAGTTCCTTCGCTTATATCCATTGAGAATTTTGAAAGAGCATTACCATTTTCTTCATTTCCCCATTTCCCGAGATTCATGAAGAGTGGACTACCTCCAATGACCGAGTCATTAACGATTGAACCGTTACCCTCGTCAAAAGACCATCTTGCCAAAAGACTTTCCTCCCGTACCAAACCGTAAGCCATGGAATTAGCAAAGCAAATCCCTACCAAGGTTGAACAGAGCAGTATCAAAAGGCGCATCAGTTATTAATATAGCAGATAAAGTGCCATAAAACCAAACTTACCTGCGCATGTGAGTAAGTTATTTATATGGGAGGAAATAATTAAAGAGTGGATTTTATTGCACTATAATAAAATAAATATACACCTTGGCGCACTAGGTGTAGGCCAATTGGTAAAATAATTCTTTAGTATATCCTAAATTAGCATTTGAACGCTAAAAAATACAAAAATTTAAGTATAACGAAAAAGGGTAAGATTTGTAATTCTTCCGGTCTTAGGTGATTTTTTTAAAAAACATCTTCTTCAAGATCATCTGCATACTCGTCAAATGTATCAAATGATGAACTGGGATCATCGCCTGATTGAGTGTTTTCCTTGGTTATTTTGTATCCGTTTATCGAGGTGAACCATTTGGTTACTCCATCTTTTCCCTTCCACTCTCTTCCATTGATTCGGGTTTGAATTTGAACTTGATCCCCCACCTTTAATTCTTTGCTTAATTCAATACTATCTTTGGTGAATTCTACTGGGATTGGGTTGTCCCATCGACCGTCTCCAGTCTCCACCACAACTTGGTGTTTACGGAATCCATTACTTCCGAATTCGCGCACTTCGTCCACAAAAGTTATCTTACCCTTTATTGTTACTTCGTTCATCATCTTTCATTAAATCAAAAATAAATTAGCGTCTATCTTTGGTTATTCACATCGAACAATGATAAATGATTATATTTTTGACAGGATTGACACCTAGCTATTATCTCAGGTTTTTATTCCTATCAGTCGTGTTTATTATTATTTTTTAATATGAGTGCCAAACCAAAGGTTTTGTTTATTGACGACGATGAGTGTGTGCTTAAAGGAATCGAATTAAATTTAGGCAGAAAATATAACTTAACAGTTGTTTCGTCTGGCAAGGATGCTCTTGAATTAATCGCAAAGGGAGAAGTGTTTTCAGTGGTGGTTGTTGATTATGTAATGCCCGAAATGAATGGGGCTGAATTTTTGAAGGAAATGCGACTTTATAACCAATCAGCTGTTACTATTCTTTTAACAGGAGCGACCAATTTTGAGTATGCCGCGGAGTTCGTAGCCAAAGGTGGGGGGTTTCGTTTGCTTAGTAAACCTTGCCCTCCAAATGAGTTGATTGAACATATCGAAGATGCTTTGTTTCATTTTCAACAAGTTGAGGATGAAAATCATTCAATTGGGAATGTTATGAACGCCGTTGTTCGTTCTTTTACTGCTGTTCTTGCCGCCGCTTTACCATTATATTTTGGCCGTTCTCAACGGGTTATGCGTATGGCTTCCGAAATTGGAGAATATTTAAGATTGAGATCCCTCTGGAGGTCCGACCCTGCCTGCGTTTTTTCTCATCTAGGTTTTGCCACCTTGCCTCCAGAAGTCCAGCTTAGAGCTTATCAAAATGAAGGTGTTAAGCCTAATGAAATGGAGTTGATTGATAGCTTTGAAGATTTTACGGGAGAGATGTTGTCTAGCATACCTAACATGAGTGAAGTCATGAAAGTAGTTGATTTAATAGGACAAGATTATGAAGAATCTAGTCAGAACGATAACGATACTGCAAAATTGGCTTCAGTGATCCGTATAGCTAAGCATTATGATTTTTATGCAAGCAAAGGGCAGAACCGACCCCAAATTTTTGATTCCTTAATCAACAACAAATCAATTTATTACATGGATGCTCTTGATGCATTGAGCACAATCAGGCCTTATGCTAATGGTGGTCCTCAATGTATTTTATTAAATACCAAAGAATTAAGGAAGGGCATGCGTTTACAGGAAGACCTATTTTTGGATAGTGGAGTGCTTTTTGCACCTAAAGGCTCTATTGTGAATCCACCACTTTTGTATGTAATGAAAAACTACAGAACTTGTTACATTAAAGATCCGTTCCCACAAAGCATCTTAGTAACTCAAGGCTCCAGCTTCGAAACAGACTAAGTAAAGCCCCAGGAAACGGGCCTATGTTTTCACTCCCAAAAGTAAGGTATTGCAAATTACTAAAGCGATATTTTCATTCTGCGGGATGCAGATTTTAATTTTGAAGTTTCTATTCTCAATCATTTTTTATTTTTTCAGCCTTTGTTTTGTCCGGAGTGAGTCACTTCCTCTGTATAATCATGAAACTCCGTTCAATAGCGTAGATACAATGTGGCAGGGATATAACCCTCGGCTTGAAAATTTAGAAACTGAAATTCTCAAAGAATGGGAGCAAGACGATGTTATTTTAAGAGTTATTCGATATCGTATTGGTGAGTTTAAAGGTAAGAGGGCAATGATGGCTGGTGTTTATGGATTTCCCAAGGGTGCCCAAACTGTCCCTGGTTTGCTGCAAGTTCACGGTGGCGGTCAGTATGCGGATCATCGAGCGGTCTTTTCCAATGCGAAAAGGGGGTATGCCACTCTCTCCATTGCCTGGGCTGGTCGTATTTCTGCCCCCGGATACTCCGTAGCTCCCAACGAGGTTAAATTATTTTGGGCGGGCAAATCTGATGACCCAAAGTATAAATTAACCACCGATTGGGGAGCCCTTGATGCCTACCATGCACCGAGTCGAAATGGGAAAGATGCATTTTCTTCCATTCCGGTTGCCGAATGGACTATCGATCCTGTTCTTTCTCCCCGAAATAATTCATGGTTCTTGGTCACACTTGCCGGTCGGCGGGGGTTAACCTTTCTGGAGAGGCAACCCGAAGTGGATGGTGAAAAGCTGGGAGTTTACGGCCATTCAATGGGCGGGAAGCTCACGGTAATGATTGCAGGAGCCGATGAGAGAGTAAAGGCAGCAGTCCCCTCATGCGGAGGAATAAGTGACAGGTATTCTGTTAACGAATTACATTCAGCTACCGTAAGTGACCCTCCCAGTTTAAGGAGAGTTTCTTGCCCCATTTTTTTCCTTAGTCCAGCCAATGATTTTCATGGACGTATCAACGATTTGGAAAAAGCAGTTGGGGAAATTCAGACAAAGGACTGGCGTGTCTCCTGTTCTCCCCATCATAATCATCAAGATACGCCTCCCTACGAAGTAGCCACCCAAATTTGGTTCGATCAGCACCTCAAGGCTACCTTTAAGGCACCTAAAACTCCCCAAGCTGAAATTATTTTGAAGCAGGGAATGCTACCGCAGTTCTCTGTCCGCCCAGATCCAAACCGAAAAGTTCGCAGTGTAGAGATTTATTTTACTCAGCAAGGAATTCTACAGGAGCCTGGAGGGACCAAAGATGATTCTCGCAATACCAAGCATCGATTTTGGAAATTCATTGAACCCCAAAAAGATTCAAACTCAGTGGTTTGGTTGGCTGATTTGCCGATTTTCTCCGTAGAACGGCCGGTCTGGGCCTATGCAAATGTCTTATATGACTTGGAGGATACAATTGTGGGAGCTGGTTACTATTATGGCACATATGAGACTAAGACCTTAAATCTTTCTTCCTTACTCCAAGTGATCTCCCCTGACAAACTTTCCAATTCTGGTACTTCGTTTCCGAAAGCAAGGGACTTTATGATTGAAGGATTTAATGCTTCCTGGAGAAAGGATTGGTTTGCTTACAATTCAAATAAATGGGGGGTTCGGACGAACAAACTTTATGAACCGAGATACTCTGCTCCAGGTCCCACATCTCGCCTAAGTCTTGAAGTTAGCACTGAAATGACCAACAAAATGGTCTTATGGCTTGATGGATATGGGGTGGAATTTAAAGTTTTGGGCAGTGGTACATGGCAACGCTTTAGTTTTCCATTATCAGCACTTAAAAATGGTGAGGGGAAATCTTTACCATCTTGGTCAGGAGTTCGTGAACTGCGTTTGGATGATGTTGAAAAATTAGAACTACCCAGGGGAAGCAAGGGCAGTGCCGTCAAAATTGGCTCCCCTTGGGTTGGGGAGCCCCCCGAATTTAGGAACCTTAGATGGATACGGTAGGAAATGGGTAGCTTTTTCTCAAAATTGTTTTTCAGTACTTTTTAGATGAATTCGTAATTTGACAAAGATTCACATTATTTCCTAGGGTTTAGTTGTTATGCCTGGACCCAAGCCAAAAGTTCTCTTTGTCGATGACGAAGAAGCCATTTTAAAGGCCTTTAAATTAAACCTAGGGCGAAAGTATTCAGTATTTATCGCTGAATCTGGAAACGAAGGGTTGCGTGTCCTTGAAGAAGAGGGGCCTTTTGAAGTAATCGTTTCGGATTTTTCGATGCCAGGAATGAATGGTGCAGATTTCCTTGAAAAAGTCAGAGAGCAGAACAAAGAAGTGGTAACCATGCTTCTGACGGGCCAGGCAAACTTTGATGATTTGTGCGATGTTGTTCGCCGTGGAGAGATATTCCGCCTGCTTGGAAAACCTTGCTCCCCTGAGGCTCTCGACGAAAATCTCCAACAAGCTCTTAGGCAACATCAGTTAATTTCTGCCGAAAAAGAATTACTGGAAAAAACTCTCAACGGTGCTATCGGTGCGATTACATCTTTGTTATCCGCGGCGAATCCCTTGTTTTTTGGACGAGCCCAGCGAGTCAAGACCTTGGCTATAGAAGTTGCCAGAGAACTTAAAATTGACCACGGATGGCGTTTGCAAGTGGCGGCAGACTTTTGCTACCTCGGTTACCTGACTTTACCTCAGGATTCTCAGCAAAATGTATATGATGGAGGTGAGCTGACACCTGAAATGCAAAAAATCATTGTAAGTTTTCCCTCCTTTGTGAGTAATTTACTTAAGGACATACCCCGGCTAAACAAGATTCGAAAAATTATCGAATTTATTCAGGCTGATTATGAGGATACTGTTGGTGAGTTCCATGATGAGCGAAGGATTGCTTCGATTATTCGCTTGGCTCAGGAATATGACCAATATGAAACCAAAGGTTACTCGAAGGGCGAAATCTTTGAAAGTTTAAGACCCTTGGAAACTATTTTTCTTCCCGGTAGTTTAGATGCCCTGGCCAATACCCGAGAACTGCATGGTGGCTTTATGGAACCAAGTAAAGTCAGCCCAGCCAACTTAAAGCCAGGTATGCGCTTAATGGAGGAACTTGTTTTGTCGGATGGTAAGATGCTGGCTCCTTTAGGATCAATGGTCAGCCTGTCTTTTATTCAGATGATCCAAAGCCATTTGGCCGCGTTGGGAGAAGCCGTTTTCCCAGAAACCATAGAAGTACTAGCCTGATTAGCTAGTGGAGTGCTTGAAAGAGTCTTATTCCTAGACACTCCATTCAAGCATACGCTCGATGGGTAATCTCGAGCGTTCGATCAAATCCTCGTTCATGGAAATTTCCGGATTTTCATCCCTTAGGCAGGCAAGTAATTTGGGCAGGGTATTCATCTTCATGTATCGACAATCGTTGCAGGCACAATTACCAGTCGGACCGGCAACGAATTGCTTGTCCGGGAGTTCTCTTGTCAATCGATGCATCATTCCGGATTCAGTTAATATAATAAAGGTATCAGATGAATGGTCCTGACAATAGGACACCATTTTTTCGGTGCTGCAAACTTCATCAGCAAGATCGCGGACCGTTTGTATACATTCTGGGTGGGCGACCACAGGTGCATTAGGATACTCCAATCGGCAACGTTCGATGGAATCCCGGGTAAATAAAACATGAGCATAGCAACTGCCTGGCCAGAGGCGCATTTTTCGGCCGGTTTGTCCCATGACCCATTGGCCAAGGTTTTGATCGGGTACGAATAAAATCTCCCGATCTGCAGGCACTTGGTTGACAATGCTTACGGCATTTCCACTGGTGCAAATTACATCGCTCAGTCCTTTGACCGCTGCGGAACAATTAACATAAGCAACCACATAAAGGTCGGGATTTTCTTCCCGGTACTTCGCCAACTGATCGGCCGGACAGGAATCGGATAGAGAGCAACCGGCATCGAGGTCGGGAAGAAGCACGGTCTTCGATGGGTTTAATATCTTGGCAGTTTCCGCCATGAAGTGGACCCCGCAAAAGACAATTATATCAGCATCAGTTTTGGCTGCCTGACGAGCAAGGCCAAGAGAATCTCCAACATAATCTGCCACCTGTTGGATTGGATCGATCTGGTAATTGTGACAGAGCAGGACCGCATTTTTTTCTTTCTTTAGGCGGATAATTTCCTCTTGCTCGGCCGAAAGTTTTTCTGGTTCAGCAGAACGGCGAAAGATTTGCAGGAGAGGAGGGGAGGAGGTGGCCATACGAACAGGACGGGTGGCGGGCGGTTAATTTGTTTTGGCGCAAGCTCCGTTGCTTGCGAAAGTCGGGCAACTTGCCTGTACTTGTAAGCGCTGGTCGTTTACTTCAAGACCGAGTTTTTCCGAAACTGTACGCCCATACCATTCCATGAAAGGCGCATCCACATCGAAGATACGGTCACAATCGGAGCAAATAACTTGGGCTTTGAAGGTGGCACTCGATTCGTTGAGAGCATAAAACTTGTTGTCTTGTCCGACATCGATCATACGCACCGTCCCACTGCCAACAAGAAGGGGAAGGCAACGGTAAACAGTTGCCCTCGAAACGGTGTCGTCCACTTTTCTTGCATCCTGTAATAATTGATCTGCGGTAAAATGTCCGGACTGACGAAAGAGTGCATCGAATACCGCCTTGCGCTGTCCAGTCATACGCAAGCCTAAGCTGATCAAATAGTCAGAGAAATTTTCCCAGGATGTACGGTCGGGCTTGGCCATAATTAGTTATTTATCTTTTATGGCTCTGCCTATCGGTGAGGTCAATTGAATTGAGACGATTTTGAGAATTGGATTATCGTTCTTCGAACCTTGGCAGGTCGATTCGAAATAGGTAAGATGGTCATTATGTCGATTAAGATAAACGACCAAGTTATTCCCGATTGGGCGATTGAGCGTCAAGCTGAAGCCCTGTATGAAAATGTGGCTAAAGGTATGCCAGGTAAGCCTCGTGAGATCATTACCATGTCTGCGCTCGATCTTGCCAAGGAACGGTTGATTGACCAGGCTTTGATGGCTCAGGAGAGTAGGAAACGAAAATATCAGGTGGACGGGGTCGAACTTCAAAAAAGGATTAAGCTATGGTTGAAGCAAAATGGTGGGAAGAAGGCCTTTGAAAAAATAAACAACCCAATGATTAAGAACCATGAGGATTTGAAGCGTGAATTATCCGATCAAATGCGGTTTAACCAATTGCTCGAAGAGGAGTCACAATGTGAGGACGCTTCGGATGAGGATGCTATTAAATATTATGAAGAAAGACCGGAACTTTTTAGGATGGAGGAACAGTTAACCGCTTCGCATTTGTTGAAGATGGCCAAATCGGAAGAAGAGTTCGATCAGGCTTTACAGCAGGTTGAGGAGTGGCGAAAGCGCTTAAAAAAGGGCGAGGATTTTACAGAACTTGTACGTGCGGAATCTGATGACAAGGGCAACGATGGAAACCTTGGTACCTTTGGGCGGGGACGAATGGTTCCGGAGTTTGAAAAAGCGGCCTATGCCCTGGAGCCCGGTGAGTTAAGTGAGCCGGTTAAAACACAGTTTGGATGGCATCTTATTCAATTACATGAAAGGGTTCCTGAAAAAATCACTCCGTTTGATGAGATTAAACAAAAAGTGGTCCAGTACCTAACTGAGCGTAAAAAAGATAAAATTTTTGAGCAATTCCTCGATGGATTAAAGGCTGAAGCTAAAATCGATGAAGTGTCTGGTATTTGATCAGTTTTTCATCAAGCCCTCAAGAATCTGAAGGGTGCTTTGGGGCTTATTGAGGGCATAAAGGTGGTAACCTGGTGCCCCCTTGGACAGTAAGTCTTTAACCTGTTGGAGAGCCCAATTAGCTCCAATAGATGGTTGGTCGGCTTCGTCCGCACATTCTAAATCATTTTCCAATTGGGAGGGAAGTCCTGCTTCGCACATAGCACAAAACCGACGGACTTGACCGATGGAAAGCACGGGTAGTAACCCGGGTAAAATCGGGATATCAATCCCAGACTCATGGCAACGGCTCACAAAGTTATGGTAGGCAGAATTATCGAAAAATAATTGAGTGGTTATAAAATCTGCCCCGGCATCCACTTTGGTCTTGAGGTTTTGTAAGTCGAATTCCGAATTCTTGGCTTCTGGGTGCTTCTCGGGATAGCCACCAACACCAATTCCAAAATCGGGAAAATTTTCCCGGATCAAAGAGACAAGATCAGAACCATAGGACAATCCACCAGGTACTGGTTTAAAAGTGGTTTCTCCCTTGGGCGGATCACCCCTTAGGGCCATGATGTTACGAAAACCAGCTTGAGAAAATTCCTCAAGGATTTCCAGAAGCTCATCCCGGGTATGACCCACGCAGGTTAGGTGGGGCATAACTTCAAATCCGTGCTCTTGCTGTAAAAGCTTGGCGTAGCGAAGAGTGGTGCCACGGGTGCCTCCTCCCGCCCCGTAAGTAATGGACACGAAGTCTGGGTTGTGTGGCTGGATCAAACTTGCTGTCTTAAGCATACGCTCGCCTCCAGCCTCGTCCTTGGGTGGGAAGAACTCTACTGAGAAAAGAGGTTTGTCTTGGGCAAAACGATTTTTAAGTGAACGACCTGTCATTATATTTCACATCAACGTATCATGATGCGTTGATGCGTTCAAGGAAGAAGCGACTCGTTTAAAGGCTTTTCCTCGCGCTCAGGTTGAGGTTATTGATAGCTTTTAGGTAACGGGCAACTCGGGGTTGCGGGGATAAGGTTTGAGCCCGTTCCAAAAGATCTGAAGCTTGTTGGTAATCCTTGGCTCCCACAAGCATGCGGGCATGACCGATTAGGGCAGTGACCTCGAATTCAGGCAACTTGGCCGCCCTTTCGAAGCGCAGCGCTGCTCGAGCATAATCCAATTCTTCTGTCGCCAGCCTTGCTGATAGAAGCAGGGCTTCTCCATCCAGGGGGTGTTTTTGGATGATTTCCTCAATGATTTTTGCGGCTTCTTCCCGCTTGCCTGTGGCAATACGGACTTCTGCTTGAAGCATACGGATTTCACGCTCGTCAGCCTTGGAATATCCATTACCAAAAGTTTTTTGGATTTCTTCGAGGTATTTGAAGCCTGCCCCGTAGGACCCCCGATTGATCAATGCCTTGGCCGCCCGTGCATAGCGTGATAAACTGAGCTTTTGTTTTTTGGTTAGGGCTTGCTGGTAGGAAGCTAGCGAAAGTTCGTTAAGCCCCAGGTTATGATAGAGATCACCAAGTGATAGGGTACCTGCGGCATCCAGTTTATTCATTCGCCTGAGGGTTTCCAAAGCGATTACCGCATCCTGTTCCCTTCCAAGTCCCTGGAGGGCCGAAGCACGGGCCTTGTGGCAAAATAGGTCGTTCGGTTTGGTTTCGAGCAATTCATCAAGTAGGGCAAGAGCCTCCGGGTAGCGGTTCGTGGTAAGCAGGCAATTGACCAGTCCATTACGGGCATCAAGACTCTGGGGGTGAAGCAGAATGCCCATTCGGTAAGCATTTTCTGCTGAAACCACCCGACCGAGGGAAAGATGGCAATAGCCCAAGGCAACATAGCTGATACCATCCGCTTCTCCCAAACTTATTGCTTTGGCTAGATTTTGGGAGGCTGCATCGAGTTTCCCTAAGCTTAGTTGGACGAAGCCGAGGTTTTTACGGGCCCTTAAAAAAGAGGGGAATTTGCCCAGTGCTTTTTCGTAGGTCTGTTCTGATCGGGTGAGTCGGCCAAGCTGGTAATACATTGTACCGAGAGCGAAATCGAGTGCAGCACTTGTTTTGGGTTTAATTTTTTCTTCGAGATAAACGACCGCATCTTCCAGCTGATTTTCTGCTTTGGCTACCACTTCCCGCAGAATGAATTGTTCGGATTTATCGATCCGTGGCTCAACCTCGCTGCGAAACCCGTAATCTCCCATGAAACCACGAACAAATGCGGGATCGTTCCAAAAATCTTGGGTAAGTTCAGGAGGAGGTGCCTTGGCGGTCAGACCGAGCGAAAGACTTAAATGAGCGAAGGCTATGAAAAAGAAATTATTCATTTGAGCATAGAAAAGCGAACAGGGAGGTAGAATTCAACCTTTACTGGCTTACCGTTACGGGTTGGGGCTTCGTAGACGGATCCTTCGGCGGCTTTGCGGGATGCCTCCACGAAATCTGGGTGGGTAGTGGAAACCGTTTCCAAAACCTTAACCCTTCCACTTTCATTGATTTGCACAAGCAGTTTGACTTCTCCTTCGAGTCCTTTGCGGCGCAAGTGGGCTGGGTAAATTAACGATCCCCGCTTAACTACTCCGGGGTTGCGATCAAGTTGATGCATGGCAAAGACAAGTTCCTGAGCAAACCCGGTGGGAGTTGGATTAAAGTTTGTCAGCGAGAATAGGGCTTTAAAATCTCCAGGGCCAACTTCCAAGGTGGCAGCACTAGGCTGGTTGAGTAAGTGCACTTTGGGAGTCTCCAGTGCAGGTGTGGGAAGTTCCATTTTTTTGACCACTTCTTTTTCCATCTCCGTTTTTGGCGGGGGGGGAGGGGTGTAGGTGGGAACATCTGCCGGACGAACGATCCATTCGTCTGGCCTAACGAATTCAGATAAAGGAAGCAGGCAAAATAAACCAAAGGAGACCAGGGCGGCCAGACCCATGCTTTTGACGCGTAAGTTGGGTAAGGGCTCAGTCTCAACCCCTGGTGTCCATTCGATATCCAACCCTTCTTTCATTGGGCAAGTGGGCTTAGTTTTACCGCCTGTGCACCCCCAAGCATGGCTTGATCCATTACTTGGGTTGCTAACCCGGCACGGGCACCAGGAGATACCCGTACGAGTACGGAAGGTGCTTTCTCCCCAGGGTTGGAACGAACCAAGGGGGCGACCTGTTCGATACCGATGGACATTCCATTCTGCAAAAGTTGACCTGAGGCAGGCAGATCAAAAGCCAGGGGTTCTTCGAGGTTATTTGAGGAAGAGGCGGTGTCCTTGTGCTTAGGGGTTATTCCAACCTCATTAACGAAGGAGGTGGCTACAATGAAAAAGATTAAGAGAATAAAGACCATATCTATGAGGGGAGATACATTTATCTCAGTGCGTTCCGGTTCCTGAACCAATCTTCTTCTCATGTCCTAGGCTTGCGGGTGGCGATCGATACAACAGCGGATTTTTTTCGGGCCTGAGCGACAATCTTAGCAAGGATCGACGCATCTGCCCATTGGTCGACCTGAATAACCACTGGTTTGCCTTTGTCTTTGCTTGCTTGTTCGACAAGGCCGGGAATTTCTTCCAGTTGCACGGAAGAGCCAGCATACTTAATTTCATTTTTACCGGAGAGGGCAAAAATAACCGCATTTTTTTCAAGAGCTTTTCCGGTAACTGCTTGGGGTCGGGTAACTTCAATTCCTGGAAGAGTGACGAAGGTCGCGGAAACGATGAAGAAAATTAACAGAATGAAGACCACATCAATTAGAGGGGACACATTAATCGCATCGGCTTCCGTATTTTCAATGTTTCTCGATCGGGATCTCATCTGGCAATCGGGCTGGGAACTTGGCGCAGGGATAAACTCTCCAGGCGGTTAATACATTGTAACCAGTCCTTCTTTCTACGGTTGAGTAGATGAATTAGGGCAATTGCTGGGATCGCAATCAATAAGCCTGCCTGAGTGGTTACCAGTGCTTGTGAAATACCACCGGCCACTAGATCCATCTTGTAACTATCCTGCATACTCAGGCCGTCAAAGGTACGAAGCATTCCTGCCACTGTTCCAAGTAGTCCAATCAGCGGGGCAGATGTTGCCAGAACGAAGAGAAAGCGTAGGCGGCGGTTGAGGAAGGAAGTTTCTCCGGTTCGCACCTGGTCGAAACGCCTCTGGGTTTCTTTTTGGTCGCGATGATCAGCAAGGCAGTAACGAAGTATACGGTCCACCCGTCCACCTCCTTTAAAAGCATCCCAACGTTCGCGAGGAAAAACTCGCAGGTCTGAGGGAATCACCGCATGTAAACGTAACCAAAGATCGAAGGATAGATAATAAAGATAAACTGCGAGCAAGCCGAGTGCTGGCATTAGAACGCCACCCTTTTCCCAAACAAAGGCTGCTTGGTCAATGAATTCAATGACTTGGTTCATCCTTCTTAACTGGCTCAGAAGCTAGTTCCTTGGGGGCTTCTTTTTTTAGATGGACGAGACGGGCGGAAAAGCCCTCCATCTTTGAAACCAGACCCTGTAGCCTTCGGGTGAGCAGTGCATGAGCGATGAGAGATGGAATAGCTGTAATTAGGCCAAATTTTGTGGTTACCAGGGCTTCGGAAATACCCCGGGCCAACTCGCTGTTTTCGGGGTTTGCAAAGTTGGTTATTTGACGGAATACATCAATCATTCCCGTAACAGTCCCGAGTAAGCCGAGCAAAGGAGCGGTGGCTGCGGTTATGGCAATCAGGGGCAATCCTTTTTCGAGGCGGGCCTGCCAATCGATAATGATTTCGTAAAGAATTTCTTCGAGAATCTCAGGCTTTTTCCCTCGGTATCCCTGAGCAGTTTTGCGAAGGAGTTCGAAAGGACCACCGAAATTTCCCGCTAGGGTAACCGGACCTTTGGGAAAGGGGATGCGTAAAACCTGAGCCGCTTTGAATAGGGCAATAAGTACTGAGGTTAGGGCGAAGAAAAGAATCGGATAGATCCAAATTCCACCCTTTTGCATTTCTTCAATCAGGGTGGGCTCACTTCCTGCAATCACTAGGGCCTTCCCCAAACTTGGGTCGAGAGGGAGGGTCGTGAGTTTTCCGACAGGGGATTGGAGGGATTGACCGATCAATGTGGAGGTCGATTGATTGGCAACCAACAACCGGGGCGGGGTATTTCGCCTGACTGAGTCCGGGCTCATTTCAAGGGTGGAATCCTCCACCCGTTCGTAACTTTTATCAAGAAATCCTGAACTTCCCTGTTCTCCACGGAAATAAAGCACTGGTCCGAGAGTCCAAAAAATACCAGATTCGCGAACGCCTTCAGGAGGAACAATTGCATCTCCGGAATAAGCACCGCCCCCAGCTTGTTTAAGCAGAGATGAGGTGGATAGTTCCGCCAGCTCTAAATAAGCGGTGAAACCACTAGCTCGGTCGCCTTTTTCCTTGGCCAAGGAGGAGGAAAGATTATTGGCATGAAGAATGCGCTCGGATGAGGGGATCGACTGAGTCCATCCGCGGGCATAGTCCTTGAGCAAACGGAGCGAAGTTTCAAGCGCGGCCTCGTTTTCCCGGACTTCCTCTTGTAATTGAAGCAGGGAGGCATCCCGGTTGTCCCGCTGCCGCAAACGACGGTCAATTTCCACACGTTTTCCACGGGTATCCCGTTCGAGTTGGGCAACTTTTTGAGCCAATGGAATCTTTTCCTTTTCGATTTTTTGCCTGAGAAGAGCGAGCCGTTCTATAGAATCCTTTAAATCGTTGCGGGCATTTCCGCGCACTTGCTGGACCGATTGTGACCACAGGCAAGATCCCCAGCCAATGGCCATGAGTAAGAAGACAAACTTGGTCGTTGCCGGTTTCATTGATCAATACGTCCGGGAGCAGGCATAGGAAGTTTTAAAAACCTTGGCATTGCTTGGTTGTTGAGCATATCAACTCCGGTGGAAATTTCGCGTGCCAGTCCGTCCGACCTCGTCCATACCCAGCCTGAATTCTTGGGCTGTCCATATCCTGCCACCGTTCCTGATTCATTGACAAAGTAAGCGCTACCCAATCCAAAATACATCACCTGGAACTCGCGCGACTGGTTGTCATCTAGGGTAAACTCCTGACGTTCCAATGTTACGGAACGGTGGAAGTTCTGAATGGACTGAAGAAGAGAGACCATTGCATCAACGCGCTCTCGAAGGGGGGGCATAGGCATTCCTTTACCAGGCACTAGTTTTTTGCGGTAGGGAGCAAGTCGGTCAGCAATGGGCGTGGGGAGAAGAGAAAATACACGATCCAATTTGGGTACTGCCCGATCTAGGCCACGGTGAAGCGAACTGGTTGCCTGCTGAGCAGCGTCTTTACGGGCAAGTAAATCTTCACGTTGTTTTGCTGCACCCACCGCTTCCTCGGCGGTTTCTTGGAGTTTGGAATTCAATTCACCAATCTCCGCATTCAGGGCTTGTTCGAGATCGAGCAGGGTTGATTTTTCCACATCCCAATCGCTCTCCTCTTCGGAGATTAGTCTTTCCGTGGACACCCATTCCCCAATGATCTTGTGGGTCTCTTTAACCTCGGCATGCAGGAGGGAACCGGCACTGATAAACAAGGCAAGCAAGTTTGGTAAAATAGAACGAGTCTTTATCATCGAAAAAAGTGTAGTCGACTCTATCCCAAGGTAAGAGACTTGGAAAGCCTTTTTGAGACTGATTCTCAATAAAAGCAATTTAGGGGGGGGACCTCTTGTTTTTAGAAGAGGGGTTCGGAAGGGAATCGATTGATGGTAAAGTGTTTTGATTGAGGGACTGTTTTCAATTTGCGAATTTCCGAACGGAGAGAGCGGATTGCATCGGAAAGTTGTTTTACCACTATTTTTTGGGAATCGTATTGTTCTTGGGCTATGCTCAGGCTTTTTTTCAAAGCGGAAATATTCAACTTTTTCTTTTCGCCAACAGACTGTGCTTTCTTTCCCAATTCGATTAAAGAAAAAAGGCCCGGTTTGTAGGCATATCCATTCTTCAAAAAAGTGGAGTCCTGAGTAGTTGCATAGGCAATCTTCTGGAAGTCGGGCAATGGTTCTGAAGTGATCAGGAATCCATTGGTATCACGCATACAAAAGATGGCATGGGTCGCACCCGGAGGCATGATTGACTCGCACCGTCCATTCTCAATTTTAGCTGGAGCTTGTAACCATTCCTCCCGGTGTCCTCGGGTTTTATCAAATTCTTTGGGATTGAGCGTGTAGAGTAAGTGAGCCTCCTTAATTTCAGCCTTATTTTTTTCAGACTGAAAGGTTACCCATACGCGGTCCTTTTTTGAACCAAGCTGGAGAATTTTAGGATAAGCTGATTTTTCCTCCTTCGTTACCGATGAAGAATTGATATTTCGATAAGGCATTGAAACCCCAGCTTTTTTGAGGAAATTATTTAACTCCTGAAGCATCGAGTTTCGAATCACTGGAAATTGAGCCGCCAGGTTTTTTTGTTCACCGAGATCGTCTGGGCTTTGATCCTCCTTGCGAATACGGAATAATTCCACTGCTTTTTTATTTTCCACCTGCGACCATTTACCTGCATATCCAACCCCTAAATTATTGATCAGTTTCCAATCCCCTTTTCGCATTACAACGGCCATGTGACTTTCCATGGGATAAAACCAAAACAGGGTAGTCCGTTCCTTGCCGTCCGGTTGGATAACCTTGTTTGATTCACCATTGATCAAAGGAAGAATGTTGCACCCGTCCAGTTGGAGCTCGGTATCGGGGGGGAGCCCTGCCATTTCCATGAAAGTCGGGTACAAATCAATCAGGTTGATTGGAGTCTCGCAAGTTGTCCCGGCGGGAACGCCTGGTCCGCGAACAAGAAAAGGTACCCGTAATCCGCCCTCGTAGTTATTCATCTTTCCTCCGCGTAATGGACTATTGTCGGTGATTGGTTCGTGCTGACTTCCCAACCATCCACCGTTATCCGAATCGATAATAATATAGGTGTTGTCGATTAGTTTGTGTCCGGTGTTGCGCGGATCATCCGTTTTTTCGAGGTAGCTAATCACTTTGCCGATACTCCAGTCCACTGTATCGACCATACTTGCGTAGTAGGGGTTGGAATGTCCAGGGATGGCTGGGTTTACTGCTTTCGGATCGGAGGGAAAGGGGATGCCCATTTTTTTACAATAATGTTGGAGACGTTTTTTGTCCCGCGTTCCGATGGGTCCATGAACATAAAAAGGGCAAAAGTTTAGGAAGAATGGTTTGTCTTTATTTTTACGGATAAATCCGACCGCCAACTCAGTTGGTTTGTCATAAGGCCGATCGTCCTCGTCCAATTGGTAGGGATCGTCCGGATGATGGGTGGCAAAATCCGCGAGGCGATGAGGAACAATGCGTTGCCAGGAACCGCCAAAGGAATTCCTTTTCCCATCCTTTGGGTTCCATAATTCTTCATCATTGTAAAAGAGGGACCCTCCGTTTTTTTCCAAAAATCCAAAATCAAATCCCTGATCGGTGGGGAAAGGGAAACCTCTGTACTTCCCGCCGGCATGCCATTTTCCTACATGACCGCTAAAGTAGCCCGCTTGTTTTAAGGTTTCTGGAATCATCGGTTCCTCTACCGGTAATCCATATAGGTAATAGGGCGGAATTAGGGGGATTTTGCTTTGGTGTGGACGGGGTAACTGCCCGCCAGTCACGCTGTAAACCCCAGTGTTGACTGGGTATTGACCACGTAAAAAAGATACTCTTGAAGGTGCACATACAGGGGAAGGTGCATAGGCTTCGGTAAAACGTCTGCCGGTACGGGTCAGTTTGTCGAGGTGTGGGGTTTCATAAACTGTATTGCCATCGACTTTATGGCTGGCGATATCCTGCCAGCCCAAATCATCCACCATAATGTGAACAATGTTCGGCTTGGGGGAAGCGAACAGAAGAGAGGTGCAAAACAGTCCGTAAAAGTTGAGGGATGGAATTTTCATAGATTTTATTTCTCCTCTCAAAAACCAGACTATTCAGCAATGGGAATCATTCGTGAGAGAAATAATTAATTCCTCCCTATCAATGCGGAAAATAAGGTTAGGCCCTTGGCCTTAAGATAAAAGGCGGCGTAGAGTTTCGTCTACCACCTTAGGGTTTGCCTGTCCGCGGGTCGCTTTCATTACCGCTCCTTTGAGGGCGTTGATGGCTCCCTCCTTACCCCCACGGAACTTTTCTGCGGCATCGGAATCATTGGCAATGGCATCGGCACAGATTCCTTCAATCTCTCCGTTATCAGATTTTTGGTCGAGTCCCTTTTCTTTAATTAAATCAGATACTGTTTTTCCACTGGTAAACATCTCGGGAAATAATTCCTTGGCCACATTGTTGGTCAATTTTCCATCCTCGATCAGGTTGATCAATTCAGCGAGGTTTTGTGGGGATACTGGACAGGACTGGGGAGTCATTACTTTATCCGATTCTTCGGAGAATTCATCCACCTTGTTAGCCTGTGAAAGTTCACGCAATAAATCATTGACCACCCAGTTAGCCGTCTTGGTCGCAGATTTTGCCAGGTCGGTAGCTTCTTCAAAATAGGCACAGAGCAAATGATCTCCACAGAGGGAAGAAGTGGCAGAGTAGGGAAGGTTCATGTCCTTCTGGTAGCGCCGTTGCTTGTCGAAGGGTTTTTCTGGAAGTTCCTTGGCTACCCGTTCAATCCATGCCTCATCTATTTTTACCGGCATCAGGTCGGGGTCTGGGAAATAGCGGTAATCATGTGCCATTTCCTTAGTCCTCATGGGAGTGGTGTACTTTTGTTCAGGGTTCCATCGCCGGGTTTCCTGAATAATCTCTGTACCTTCTTCGATGGCTCGAACCTGGCGACGAATTTCATATTCCACCCCATTCCGTACGCCGGATATCGTATTTAAATTTTTTATTTCCACCTTAGTTCCCAAAGTGGTTGTACCCTTCGGACGCACACTGATATTGGCATCGCAACGCAACTGGCCTTTTTCCATATCGCAGGCAGAAATCCCGGCAGCGACTAAAGAGTTGCGCAGGGAAGTAAGGTAAGCAAAGACTTCTTCGGGACTGTGCATATCCGGTTCGCTGACAATTTCCAGTAAGGGAGAGCCAGCACGGTTGTAATCGACCAAACTGTCCTGTTCATAATGGGTTAGTTTTCCCACATCCTCTTCCAAGTGGATACGGGTCAGTTCGACCATACGATGGGAACCCATTTTTGCGGGATTTTCTCCGGGCATTTCTATCTCCACCTTTCCACCCTCGCAGATCGGCTGATCAAATTGAGAGATTTGATAATTTTTGGGCATGTCCGGATAGAAATAGTTTTTTCGATCCCATTTACAGACCTCAGCAATTTTACAACCAAGTAATAATCCAACCTTGATGGATTTTTCGATCGCATCCCTGTTCATCACTGGCAAGGCACCTGGCAGACCAAGGACCACGGGATCGGTCAGTGTGTTTGGCGGTTGTCCAAATCCGGTGCCCACCCGGGTGAACATTTTCGAACGGGTGTTCAATTGAACATGTACTTCCAGGCCAATAACTGCTTCGTATTCCATCTTCTCTATCAGAGGTTGGGAGCCTGGCGTCCGTACAAATGATCACGATCATAAGCATGGGCGATATTGAGCAGGCTGGACTCCTCGAACGCTTGCCCGATCAATTGCATACCAACGGGTAGTCCGGATTGAGTAAATCCGCAAGGCACCGAGATCCCGGGAAGTCCGGCAAGGTTGGTTGATATGGTGAAGATATCGCTCAGATACATTGAAATTGGATCTTCGCTCTTTTCTCCAAATTTAAAGGCTGGCGTGGGAGCGGTTGGGGTGAGGACGGCGTCCACCTCTTTAAATACCCTCTCGAAATCCTGTCGAATCAAGGTTCGGGCCTTTTGGGCACGCAGGTAATAAGCATCGTAATATCCACTACTCAAACCATAGGCACCAAGAAGGCAGCGGCGTTTTACTTCCGCCCCGAACCCTTCGCCACGGCTCTTGGCATATACATCGATCGCATTTTGTGCACGGTTGCTCCGGGAGGTGTAGCGAATACCATCGTATCGTGCCAGGTTGGAGGAAGCCTCCGCGGTCGCGATAACATAGTAAACCGGGATGGAAAGATCGGTCGAAGGTAGGCTAACTTCTTTAGTTTGATACCCGAGAGAGCGGTAATGCTCAATGCTTTGTTCGACCTTCGCCCGTACTTCATCATCCATACCAGGGCCGAAGAATTCTTTGGGCAATCCAATCACACCCGCTTGTGCAGGTTTTTTCAATTCCGCAGAATAGGATGGTATCTCCTTAGGGAAACTTGTGGAGTCGAGCGGATCATGTCCGGATATAGTTTCGAGCAGGAGCGCCGTATCTTCAACCGTGGTTGAAAAAGGACCGATCTGATCGAGGGAAGATGCAAAAGCGGCAAGTCCGTAGCGCGAGACCATACCATAGGTAGGTTTCATCCCAACCACTCCACAAAGGGATGCGGGCTGGCGGATCGATCCTCCAGTGTCAGAACCAAGGGAAAGGGGAACTTCTCTGGCGGCAACCGCGGCAGAGCTTCCCCCACTGCTTCCCCCAGGTACTCGCTCGAGATCCCATGGATTACGGGTGGGGCCATAGGCGGAATTCTCTGTGGATGAACCCATGGCAAATTCGTCAAGGTTCAGACGACCAGCTACCACAGCACCAGCTTGCTTCAACTTTACGGTGACGGTTGCATCGTAAGGAGATCGATAATTTTCTAAAATCTTGCTGGCCGCGGTAAGGGGTTGATCTTTTACCGAGATCACATCCTTCAATCCTACAGGTATACCATCGAGCGGGCTCAAGCATTCTCCTGTTGAGCGTCTCTCGTCGGATGCTTTGGCCTGGGCCAGGGCATCCTCCTTATCGAGGTGCAAAAAAGCGTGAACTTTTTCGTCCACTGTTTCCACTCGTTCAATCATTGCCTGAGTCAGTTCGACGGAACTGATCTTGCCCGCAGTCAAATCAGCGGATAATTCCGTTGCGGTCTTAAATATGGGGGAGTCTTGGGACATTGAATACCTCTTTACTCCTCAATTACTTTAGGTACCACCACCTGGTCCTGTCTGGATTGGGGGGCGTTTTTCAATGCCTCTAAAGCAGAAAATCCCTTCTTGGATTCATCCTGGTCCCATACATTATACCGGGGGAAGGCATGGGCTGTAGGTTCAACGCCATCAACTTTCAATTCCTGCAACTTTTCAAAATACTTCAACACATCCCCAAGTTGTTTTTGGTAGGTTGTTTTTTCTTCATCGCTCAGTTCGATTCTTGCCAAATTGGCAACATAATCGATGTCCATGGGTGCATCTTCGCTCATCGGATAAAAATATTAGCTTCTCAATTCGTAGGCGGTTCCCGAACGGATACCAATAATCACCTCTTCGAATGCCTGGTTTAATTCTTTCTCTCCCAAAGTACGGTCAGGTGCCCGGAAACGCAGGGTTAGGGCTAGACTCTTCTTTCCCTCCGGTAGTCCTTTGCCTTCGAAGAGATCAAAGATGGTTACCGGATCGACTTCAAATTTTTCTTTTCCGACACCTTGAGCAATCTCTTCAACTCTTATGCGTACCGTCTCGGCTAGTTCCTTTGAATCCACTACTAATGCAAGATCTTTAATGGCTGGGGGGAAGGTGGAAAAAGGAACAAAGTCTACGGGTTTTTTTCGTTTGCTCAGCAATACCGGATCGATCAGCAACTCGGCGGCAAATACAGGGCCCTTGGCTTCCTTTTCTTTTGTTAGCGATAAGCGGATAATGCCCAGGTTAATTTCCAACTTGTTTTTGTGTGCATCTCCCAAACGGGCGGAGTATCCATCCTGCCATGAAGCATCTTCAGAAATGGTGGTCCATAATCCTTTGGGCAGGGTTAGTCCAGTTGAACGAAGCAATGAATTGACTTGGTTTTTCAGGGCAAAAAAATCAAGTGCAGGTTCTTCCCTCCAACCGCGCTCGTTTGAGCGGGCAAAGGCAGCAAATGCCACACTTATCCATTCGACATTTCCCCGAGGCCCCGGTCGAAAAATCCGACCAGCCTCGCATACACGGGTAAGGTCATTCAAATTCTTTTGGTTGTGGGCAAGTGCATCAACCAATCCCGGTAGCAGGGAGGGGCGAACATGGGTATGGTCTGCAGTCAGTGGATTAGACAGGGCAAGTTCATCAGTACATAGATGAGTAAACCAGGATTCCACCTCCGCTGAGGAGCGTAAACTGTAGTGGCAACATTCCTGGTATCCTTGGCCGAGCAAATGATCAACCGCATCCTGTGAAAAATCATAGGAAAGATCATTTTCTCGCTCAAGGGCAGGAAAAACAATTCGTGAATCGGTCAGATCATCGGTTCCACGAAGGCGTAGGTATTCCTCCACCAAATCAATTGGACGTTCAACTTCTGAACGAAAGGAAGGTACGGTCACATCCCAGGGGCCATTTCCAGAAACGGAAAATCCAAGCCTTTTCCACGCTTCACTTAAGTCTTCACCAGATACGGAAAATCCGCAGGTCTTCTCGACAAAAGTATGTTCAATAGAAATGGTCCGCTCACTACGGGGAGGAGAACCAGAAGATACAAAAGACGGGGCCAATTCGCCCCCAGCTGTATCTAAAATTAAATCGATTGCCCGGCGGGCGGCGTAGTTAACCCCGGCGGGGTCGACATCCCGGGAAAATCTTTGTGAACTATCACTGTGCAATCCGAGCCGGCGGGCAGTCGAGCGTACAGAACCTGGGCGAAACCACGCGGATTCAAGTACTAGGTCTGTGGTTGAATCATCCACTTCTGCATCAATACTTCCCATAACGCCCGCAACTACTAGTGGACGTTCGGCATCAGCAATGACTAACATATCGCTTTGCAACTTTCTCTCGACCCCATCTAATGTGGTAATGGATTCATTCTCGTGAGCACGGCGCACAATGATGGAGGAACCCTTGATTTTTTTTGCATCAAAGGCATGAAGGGGTTGCCCGGTTTCGAGTAGCACATAGTTGGTTACATCCACCACATTATTAATCGGCTTTAAACCCATCGCCATTAGGCGTTTTTGTAACCAGTCCGGACTTGGACCAATTTTGACCCCGCGAATGGTCCACAGGGTGTAATATGGACAGGCATCGTCCTCCAGTTGAATTTTATTAAGCAAACAATTTTCATCTGCCTGTTCAACTGCTTCGGCAGATGCCACTAAACTTGGAATTTTTAATTTCTTTTGATAACGGGCAGAAATTTCACGGGCCACGCCTAAATGGCTAAGGCAATCTCCACGGTTGGCAGTGATTTCCAGTTCGAGTACCCGGTCTGAAGAAATGGTATCTTCAATGGGAGTACCAATCACTGGAGAATCGGAAAGAATCATTAAGCCAGCATCATCGTCTCCCAATTTTAATTCCTTGGCACTGCACATCATACCTTCGGAAGCTACGCCGCGCAGTTTTGACTTCTTGATCTTGAAACCACCCGGCAATTTTGCACCGGGTAGGGCAACCGGCACGCGATCACCCACTTGAAAATTAGTCGCTCCGCAAACAATATTAGCCGGTTCATCCGTTCCCACATTTACCTGGCATACACTCAGGCGGTCAGCTTCCGGATGGGGTTGTTTGTCCAGCACCTCACCCACAACAACCTTGTCTAAGGATTCGGGTGTTTCTCCTTCTGGTTCCTCAACCTCCAAGCCAAGCATCGGTAAAACATCGACCAACTCGCCCGTATCCGCTGGCAACTCAACATATTCCTTTAACCATTCTAGGCTTATTTTCATAGAGATCCGGAAAATTGGCTAAGGAAGCGTTGATCGTTTTGATAAAAATGCCGGATATCATCGATTCCGTGAAGAATCATTGTAATCCGTTCGATCCCTACTCCAAAAGCAAACCCACTCCATTCGTCGGGGTCTAAATTTACCAGTTTGAGAACCTCGGGGTCGACCAGTCCACAACCCATAATCTCGATCCATTTATCGCTGAGTTTTCCTAAGTTTGGAGCTTTTAAATCAACTTCAAAACTTGGCTCAGTGAAAGGGAAAAAACTCGGGCGCAAACGGGTTTGTACCTTGGTCCCGAACATTTCTTTGAGAAAGTGATCAAGCACGCCTTTCAGGTCGAGAAGGGTGACTCCACGATCCACGCACAATCCTTCAAGTTGATGAAAGTTTGCGGAATGAGTAGCATCGACAGTGTCCCGACGGAAACAGCGCCCGGGAGCGATAACTCGAAGAGGTGGTTTCTCCCGGAGCATCGTACGAATTTGTACCGAGGATGTATGGGTGCGTAAAAGATGTGCTTCCTTTGCCTTCTTGGAAACATTTGCCCACTTGGAATCGGGAGAAAAGAATAAAGTGTCCTGTTCGTCTCGCGCAGGATGGTCTTCCGGGGTGTTCAGTGCATCAAAACAAAACCACTCGGTTTCTGCTTCGGTTGCTTCGGTCACCGTAAATCCAAGTTTTCGAAAAATGGCTACCACTTTTCGCCTGGTTGCACTTAGGGGATGAAGGGATGCTGAACGATTGGGGACAGCAGGCAGGGTAGGGTCGTAAGGCTTTCCCAGAGCAATAAGATCTGCTTGCTCTTCAATGCGGGATAGGGAGTTGGCAAAAAGAGCTTCCACCTGTTTTTTTGCCTGGTTGAGGGCCTGACCAAATGCAGGTTTTTCCTCCCTGGGTAATTTGCCGATCAGTTTGGATGCCTGTGTAAGCGATCCTTTGGGACCGAGTATAACAGCCTTTGCCTGGTCCCAATCTGAACGGTTGGAAATAGTTGCCTGGCTTGCCTCCGCTTGTGAGACAATGGCTTGGAGATCATTCTCCACGCCAATCAAAAGGTTAGCGAGCCCTTAGGCCGCAAGGGCGGTTTTCGCTTTTTCTACCAATTCCTTGAACGCATCTGGTTCATGAATTGCTAGTTCGGAAAGGATCTTACGGTTTAAATCCACATTGATTTTAGTTAATCCGTGAATGAATTCCCCGTAGCGTAGACCTTCTGCACGACAAGCTGCATTGATACGAACAATCCAAAGTTGGCGTATCTCAGAGCGATATTTGCGGCGATGGGCATAGGCATATGCCTCACCTCTGTCTACTGCATCTTTAGCGTAGCGGAAAAGTCGGGATTTATTTCCAAAATATCCGCGAGCTTTCTTTAAAACTTTTTTGCGGCGTTTGCGGGTTGCTGGAACGTTGCGTGCGCGTGGCATGTCTGATGATCTCCTCTACGGTGGTTTAGGTTAAAATTAGCTCGAAAGAGCGTTGATTACACGCTTGGCCATACCCGGTGCTAAAACTTGGTTTTGGCGACCGGCTTGTACCTGCTTGTTAGACTTCTTACGCCGTAAGTGTCTTTGCCCAGGCTTGCGGTGGGTAACTTTGCCGGTTCCGGTGACCTTAAATCTTTTGGCGATTCCTTTATGCGTCTTTCTCATGATGAAATTTTGGAAAAGGTAAATCTATAGCGATTTCACCCACTTCGATCAAGCGAAATGAGTGCTTATCCATCGTAAATTAATAGCCCGAGATAACTTTCATAAGCAAACCACGATGCAAAAAACAAAAATACAGCCCAACATACCATTTTTGTAATCAATTTCCGCAGCCAGTGAGACTGGTGTGTATTGGCTCCGTCATCCCCAAAATCGTGAAAATAATGAACCAAATCACGATCCATCGATCGTCCAGAAATTTTACGATAAGGTTTTCCGTAATTCCTACGTCTTCCCCAATAAATTAAACGAAATAATCTATGAAGCATTTTAAAAAATCAAGGTTCGAGGTATTTTTTCCCGCAGGCCTCTGAAAAGTCCAGCCGGGAAACTGTAGCCATATTTTCCTGTAAGGCCCAAAGATCCGAGCCCACTTCAATTTTTGCCTTGTCCAACCATTCTGTTTTGTAGGTGAGTTGATAGCTTTTTCCATCCTCATTAAGGTCAAATAAACTGTTGAGCTTCAGGGAATTGGCAAAGGTCAGTATGGGATCATGTTCTCCCTTGTATCCAGGGGGATAATTTACATTGTGCACGGTTAATCCCTCCGGTGTTGGCATGCTGGCAATGGTGCAGGCATATTTCGCCGCTGATTCTGCTGCAGCTTCCAAAGTCTTAGCCATTTCACCCGCCACTTTTCCACCACCTTCACGAATCTCGTCAAATTCATTATTGGGCAGGGCAAGGCTAACTGCCATGGCCCGCAAACCCAGAAGGGCACCTTCCATAGCTCCGCCAACTGTACCCGAGGATAAAACCATGGGCATGGTGACATTGTATCCGAGGTTAATTCCACTTACCACTATATCGGGTTCACGATCTAATAAATTTCCCACTGCCAAGTTTACACAGTCTGCGGGGGTGCCATTTACGGAGTAAGCTTCTTTGCCAGGATATTTTTTCAGTTTTTCCGTTTTGAGAGGCTGGTGTCTGGTAATAGCATGGCCGATCCAACTTCGCTCGCCATCCGGAGCACAGGTTATGACCTCGCAATTCTTACTTAGAGCTTCGACAAGTCGAATGAGGAAATTCGAATGGATTCCGTCATCATTGGTTGCTAAAACTAATGGTTTATCTTTATCGCTCATAGATCGTAAGTATTGCCTAGCGAATTCACCGGCATCGGGCAACCGGAAGATTTTTAATGTTAAGAAGTTATTTTTCTGTAAACAAAAAGAGCGGACGCCCGAATTGGACGTCCGCTCTTCTTGGTAAGAAGCTTTGGAGTGTAAAAGCTTGGGTTAGGAGGCTGCCGGTTCGGCGGTTTCTTCCTTCGATTCCTCGTTGGATGATTCCGTATCTTCGGCTGGTTTACTTTCCTCCATCGCGGCACGACGGCTTAGTTTAACACGCCCTTTATCGTCGATCCCGATGCACTTGACGATAATTTCATCTCCAAGTTTGCAAATATCCTCGGTTTTATTGACACGGAAGTCAGCGAGTTCAGAAATGTGGCAAAGTCCTTCCTTGCTTGGTAAGCACTCAACAAAGGCACCAAATTCTTTAACTCCACGAACAATTCCGCGATAAATTTTACCGACTTCGATTTCACCTGTTACTAAATCAACTTCTTCGAGGGCACGTTTCATCGCCTCAGAATTTGTTGCATAGATTCGAACTTTTCCGCTGTTGTCCTCGTCGATATCAATATTGGCACCAGTGACTTCGGTGATGCGGCGAATATTTTTTCCTCCAGGTCCGATCAACGCACCGATTTTTTCGGGGTCAATCTTAACAGTTTCAATACGGGGAGCATGTTCGCGCAATTCGGTACGATGGGAAGGAAGTGCGGCATCCATAACATCAAGAATTTTCATTCTCGCTGCAGTAACCTGTACGACTGCTTCCTTTGCAATATCAAAGGGAAGGCCTTGAATCTTAAGGTCGAGCTGAAATCCAGTTACTCCTTTGCGGGTTCCGCATACCTTGAAGTCCATGTCTCCAAAATGGTCTTCCGCACCAATGATGTCGGTTAGTACCACATGCTTGGTTATGTTTCCGTTCTCATCATGTTGAGATACTAAACCAGTTGAAATACCAGCAACATGGCCGCTGAGGGGAACTCCTGCGTCCATCAATGCGAGTGATCCTCCGCAGACACTTGCCATTGAGGTGGATCCATTGGATGACATAATTTCAGAAACTACACGGATGGCGTAGGGGAATTCGTCTTCGGGAGGAAGTACTGGAAGTACAGAACGTTCCGCTAATGCACCGTGACCGATTTCCCTCCGTCCGGTAAATCCAAACCTACCAGCTTCTCCGACCGAAAACGGGGGGAAGTTGTAGTGAAGGATGAAAGACTTGGAGGTCGGTCCGCCAGTCAAACCATCAAGATCCTGAACATCGCGGCTTGTACCAAGGGTGGAAAGAACGAGGGACTGAGTTTCTCCACGGCTAAAGATTGAGGATCCATGAACACGTGGAAGCACTCCCGTTTCGCAGGTTACTTCGCGCAAATCATCCGGTCCACGCCCATCGGCACGCTTTCCTTTAATAAGTATATTTTCGCGGTAAATTTCTTCCTGAATTACTTCAAAAGCCATTTTTACATGATCAGAATCGTAATCATCTCCGAACTTTTCTTCACATGCTTTATCAGCTTCTTCTTTGATCGCATCGACCGCAACTTGGCGCTCTTGTTTGGAATCAGCAAAGATCGCATCTTCCATGCGATTTCCAGTAATTTCACGGCAAAGTTCTAAGACATTGTCTGGTGCCTTGACCAAGTCAAAGTCCTTCTTTTGCTTGCCACAAAGTTCGGCTAATTCGCGCTGGGCTGCAATGATTTCCTGAATGGATTCATGAGCAAACTCGAGGGCTTCGACAAAACGATCTTCAGGGATTTGATCAGCCGAACCTTCGATCATCATCATTTCCTTTTCACTTCCGACATAAATCAGATCGAGTGCGGAATCGTACATTTGTTCGTTGGTTGGATTGACCACGAATTCGCCGTCAATTTGTCCCAAGCGTACACATCCAATTGGTCCATTCCATGGAATATCAGAAATCATAAGGGCGGCGGAAGCACCATTAACCATCAATACATCGCCTTCGTTTTCCATGTCGGTCGAAAGAAGGTAACCGATTAATTGAACTTCATTTAAAAAACCCTTGGGAAATAGGGGGCGTAACGGACGATCGCAAAGACGAGAAGTGAGAACCTCTTTTTCTGTTGGTTTCCCTTCGCGCTTGAAATATCCACCAGGGAATCGTCCAGCGGCGGTAAATTTTTCACGGTAATCCACGGTTAAGGGGAAAAAGTCCTGTCCTGGGCGCAGGGTGGAAGAGGCAGTTGCAGAGACAAACACGCTGGTCTCCCCCTGGGTTATCGTTACGGCTCCACCGGCCAATCCGGCAAGTGTGCCAGAAGAGATTTGAATGCCGAGTTTTTCGGCGTTTACATTATACTTTTGTTTCATTGATTCGTACTAGGTTTGGGTATTTTACTTATTTCTTCGATTCATCCATTGACCGGACCGGATTGTCTGGGCAAAGCCTTTCCAAGAGGTTCAAGCGGCACACTAGGGTGCCATTGATCCGCAAAAAAAGGAAAAAGACTCGGGCCAACGCATGGCTTCGAGTATGAAAAAAATTGCAAGAATGAGAAAGAGGGGATCGATCCTTTAGCGACGCAAGCCGAGTTTCTCGACTAAATCTTTGTAGCCTTTCAGGTCGTTCTTCTTAAGGTAATCCAAAAGTTTTCTCCGGCGGGCTGCCATCATTAGCAATCCTCTGCGGGAGTGGAAATCCTTGCGGTGGGTTTTCAAATGTTCCGTAAGGTGATTGATACGAGCGGTAAGCAGGGCAACTTGTACCTCGCTGGACCCGGTATCTTTCTCATGGGAACGATTATCTTCGATGATTGACTGTTTATTTACTTGTTTTGACATTGGTCTTATTGGATTGCTCGACTCGAAGAATGGACGGATGCCCATTCGCGTTTCAGGTTTAGCCGTAACGCCGTTTTCGTCATTCCTTCCTCGCCTCTTGGATTGGTTGGTTTGATACAGTCAAGGGGACAACTCCGAAGAGTGGTTCCTAACGATGGGCTCAAATACTGCCTATTTTTGTCGCCTTTACAAGCACGAAAGCAGTTCCACACTTGCCAGTTTCTTGATCCGTCCCAACATCATGCTGATTCCAATTTAATTATTTTCAGATGTCTACCATGTACTTTGCTTATGGTTCAAATATGAACCTCGATCAGATGGCGATGCGCTGTCCAGGTGCTATGCTCGGCCAAATCGCCCGTCTTGCGGATTGGCAATATTTTATCAATGGAAATGGTTATGCGGGGATCGAAAAAAAGGAGGGCTCAAAGGTACTTGGCTGTCTTTGGACTTTAAAAGAAAAACATTGGCGTGCCCTCGATCACTACGAGGGAGTAGCTGGGGGGTATTATGAACGTGTGGAAATGGAGGTGGAATTGCTAGGGCAAAATACCTTTGCGAAGGTGTGGGTCTATTTGTCCTGTGATTATCAATATGGAATTCCCCAACCTCGCTACCAAACGGCAGTGGTTGAAGGAGCCCGCCAAATACAATTACCTAAGGATTACCTGCCTATTCTTGAGTCCTGGGCAAACGGTTGTCCACATTGATGAATTCAAAGACTTCCCATTGGTCCTTTTTTATTGATACGGGAGGTACCTTCACGGATTGCCTGGCCCATGATCCATGCGGGAACCTTCATCGGGCAAAGGTACTTTCTCGGGGGAGTTTGTCTGCCCAAGTTTTAAAAATTGAGTCCGACGGTAGTATCCTTCTGACCGGTTCACCTAATTGGCCGGATTCTTTTCCCCTTGGGTTTTGTTTGCAATCTGGGAAAGATCAATCCCCCATCTATGTAATCGGTTGGCAACACTCTAAGGCTAGGCTCGTTTTGGATGCTCAAGTACCAGACCAAATTGTTCCGGGATCAGCCATCGAACTGTTGTCTGGAGAAGAGGCCCCAGTGCTTGGGCAAAGATTAATTCTTTCCCGTGCTGGAATATCTCCAGATGAGGTGACTTCCGTAATGCGTTTGGCTACCACTCGTTGTACCAATGCACTACTTGAAGGGAAGGGCAATCCCCCCGTTCTTTTTTTGACCAGTGGCTTTCCCGATTTATTGGATATTGGGGATCAGAGACGTACCGGACTCTTTGATCTTGTTCCTCAAAAACGTCCTGTCCTGCACGGTCCGGTGGTCGAGGTTGCGGAACGAATGGACCCCAAAGGTAAACCAATACAAGTGCCCGATCTTTCACTTGTTGAACCCCTTGCCCGCGAACTTCTGGCCCAGGGCGAGCGGGTGGCGGTGGTGTCCTTTCTCCACTCGTATATCAATGATACTCACGAAAAGTTCGTTGCCCAAGCTCTTTTGGACTGGGGATTTGAACGAGTGGTTTGTTCGGCCGAAATTCGGCGTTTTCAAAAGTGGTTGCCCCGTTGTGAATCTTCGGTGGTGGAAGCTTATTTGTCTGGAGTTTTAAACAGTTATTTAGATGCAGTGGAGAAGGGGCTAGGCCAGGGGAGCGAGACCTTGGTGTGTTCGAGTTCAGGCGGGTTGTCCCGCCGGTCGGATTACCGGGCAATCGATAGTCTGCTTAGTGGTCCGGCAGGCGGGGTGGTCGGTGCGTCCGCAGTCGCCCGTTCAGCCGGGTTGGGGAATTTCATCAATTTAGACATGGGAGGAACGAGTTCGGATGTTTCCCGTTACTCCGGTTCTTTTGCTTATCAATCAAGCCACCAGGTTGGTGATGCCCGGGTGGACAATGTGGCGATGCGAATCGAAACGGTTGCTGCCGGTGGCGGTTCTATTTGCCGGGTAGTGGATGGCTTGTTGAAAGTCGGTCCTGAGAGTGCCGGGGCTTATCCGGGGCCTGCTTGCTATGGCTTTGGAGGTCCTTTGTGTCTGACCGATATAAATTTATTGCTCGGTCGTCTGGATCCCTCCCAATTTTCTACACCCGTGCTTGAATCAGCCTCCCAGAAATGCCTTAACCAATGGGTGGAGCAAAGTGGCCAGTCATCGGAAGATCTTCTGTACGGGTTTCTGTCCTTGGCGGACGATGCCATGGCCAATGCAATTCGCAAGGTATCTGTAGCAGAGGGATACGACCCGACTGATCATAGTATGGTTTGCTTTGGCGGAGCCGGTGGGCAGCATGCATGTGGAGTGGCGGAGCGTTTGGGGATGTCCCAAATTTTATCCCCCGCAGATTCAGGACTGTTAAGTGCTTATGGTCTGTCCTGTGCCAGCCTGGAAAGGGTGGGGGAAAGATCAATTCTTCTTCCCTTGGATGATGAATCGATCAGAGAGATCGAGAGTCAACTTGTTGCTCAAACCTTGAATGCCTTGCCAGTCAAGGATGGCAAATTGGATCAGAAGACCGCTTTTGTTCGCTTGGCCGGACAGGATGCACCCTTGGAAGTTCCTTACTCCAAATTCACGGAAATTTCCCGTTTGTATCGCGATAAATTTCTTAAAGTTTTTGGCTATTTCCCAACGGATCGTGCCCTCGAGCTATACTCGCTGCGAGTCAGAGTGGTCGGCCCTTCGCCCAGGCTGGAGCAGGAATCTTTTTCTGTAAGAACCGCAAGCTTGCCACCAGGGGATGGGCGAAAGATCTACAATCGTACTGAAGTTCAGGTGGGTGCTGAACTTATGGGTCCCTGCTTGGTGGCAGATGATTTTGGCAGCCTTTGGATCGCAAAAGGCTGGCGGGCAATCAAGGGAAGTCGGGGAAGTTTTATGCTCAATCGGGAAGAGCAAAAAAAGAAAAAAGGTCTCGGATCTCTTGGCTTTGCCAGTCGCGAACTTTTTACCAACCGTTTTTTCTGCCTTGCCGAGGAAATGGGAGCCCAGTTGGAACGTACAGCCTTGTCGGTAAATGTCCGTGAACGCCTCGATTTTTCCTGTGCCTTACTTGATCAAGACGGATACCTCGTTGCCAATGCACCGCATGTTCCAGTGCACCTTGGAGCTTTGGGGGTATGTGCCCGAACCCTATTAAACTTTTTACCCAAACTATGCCCTGGTGATATCGTGGTGAGCAATCATCCTGCCTTTGGGGGTTCTCACCTTCCAGATGTTACTGTGCTGGCACCAGTTTTTGCCGAGGGTAAAGATCGACCGGTTGCTTATTTGGCCAACCGTGCACACCATGCTGAGATTGGAGGGAAAAGCCCCGGTTCTATGCCCGCATCCACAAACTCTCTAGCCGAAGAAGGGGTGGTCATTTCTCCTCGGTTACTTTTTGCGGCAGGGAAATCCCGCATGCATGAGGTCGAAAAACTCTTACAAAGTGGAAAATATCCATCCCGCCAACCTGCAGAAAACTTGGCTGATCTGTCCGCCCAGGTAGCCTCTTTACGCCTGGGGCTTGATACCGTGGAAGAAATGATACAATCCTATGGATACCGAGAAATTACAGATCAAATAAGGGCCATGTCGAAGGTTTCGAGTGTCAGTTGCGAGGAATTCTTTCGAAAGTTTGGAGATGTCACGACACAGGCCGAACAATTTTTGGATGATGGTGACCGATTATCTTTGCAATTAGATATAAAAAATGGCCGGGCAAAATTTAATTTCTTAGGAACCTCTCCTGTACGCAATGATGGGCTAAATGCGACCTTGGCCATCGTCACGAGTGCAGTATGTTACTGCATGCGGGTATTGATCGCCAAGGAACTCCCGCTCAATGAGGGCTTGCTCGAACCGGTAGGTATCCTTGTCCCTGAAGGATGTTTACTTAACCCCACTTTCCCGGACAAATTGTCAGATTGTCCGGGGGTGGCGGGTGGAAATGTTGAGATCAGCCAACGGTTGGTCGACCTTATTCTTTGTGCTTTTGGAGAAGTTGCCTGTTCTCAGGGTACGATGAACAATATAACCTTTGGGAACGATCGCTTTAGTCATTATGAAACCATTGGTGGTGGGGCGGGTGCCAAGGTCGGACAGGATGGAACATCTGCCGTGCAGGTACATATGACCAACACTGCCATTACCGACCCCGAAGTGCTGGAGGCACGCTTTCCAGTCCGTCTGTTATCTTTTAAAAAACGAGCCGGCTCAGGTGGGGCAGGCAGTTGGCCGGGTGGAGATGGGGTGGAACGTACCTATTTATTTGAGGAAGAGGTCACGATTTCAATGCTCACTCAGCGAAGAGCCAGCGGGCCGGGAGGTATTTGCCATGGTCTGGCTGGCTCACCCGGTGAACAGTTCCTCATTCGCAAAGGTGGGGAAAGAATTATTCTTGGTTCAATTGATTCTATCATTGCCCGGTCTGGTGACCGTTTAATTTTGCGCACCCCCGGAGGTGGTGGGGCTGGGAATCCTGAATTGTTGGCAAAGTAAATACTTCTAGTTTTCCTTTGTGTATCGTTTTTCATTCAACTACGCTCTTTAAATAAACTTCGCTAAGAATATGAAAGAAAATCTTAAACTAACTTGTTTTCTAACCATTTTTATTCCCGCTATTTTGTTTGCTGATCGAGCACCCCAGGACACTTGGTATCTGGATCGTGAGTTAAAATTACCTGAGATGCCGGGTTTTAAAAATCCCCGTGGTATAACCTTTGGACCATCTGGTCATTCCTATGTCACTGACATGGGTAACCATGCCATTACGACTTGGGATCAAGATGGTTCCATGATTAAGAGGTTTGGGACTCATGGTAGTGGCGATGGCCAATTTTCACACCCCGTAGATATTGCCGTTACCAACGACGAAATTTATGTTGTAGAGAAAGATAATCACAGGGTGCAAGTCTTTGATATCAACGGTTCTTTTCTACGCAAATGGGGCAGTCATGGTTCTGGTGATACCCAATTTAATCAACCTTTCAGTATTTCTCTAGATATGAACGGCACCATGGTTAATGAGGTGTTTATAGCCGACAGATACAATTACAAAGCTAAGGTATTCGATGCCAATGGTACTTTTAAAAGAACTATTGGTTCAGGTATGATTTCCGAGTCCACTGGTATATCCTTTGGTCCAGATGGGTTGCTGTACCTCTCTTCTTGTCGGGCCAATAAAATTGAGGTCTTTGAGACAAATGGCACCCGTGTTCGAACATTCAGCACCACTATGAATCCATACCACATTGATTTTTATGGAGATAAACTTGCGGTATCTGCTTACGACAATCATAAGCTCGAGGTTTTTGACAAAAACGGTACGTCACTTTCTGTAGTCGGTTCATATGGTAATAATCTTGGTCTTTTCAACCACGCACTTGGCGTAGCTTTTGATTCACTAGGGAACTTACATGTTGCAGATACTAACAATCACAGAATTCAGGTATTGGACTCCAATTACAGTCACCTGAGGAGTTATGGAGTTTGGGGAAGCGGTGTTTTATATCCATATGATTTTCACATAACCCCGGAAATTACCTTTTTAATAACAGATTATAATCATCACCGTGTTTTTGAGGTTGATAACAACGGAACCTATTTACGAACGATTGCTTCTTATGGTAGTGGAGATGGACAAATAAATGCCCCGCGCGGCGTACATCTTGGTACTGATAACCGGATCTATGTAGCAGACACTGGTTCACACAGGGTCCAAATTTTTGACCGGAATGGTACTTTTATTAGAAAGTTTGGAAGTTCTGGAAGTGGGGACGGTCAATTTAATCAACCCTATGGAGTGGTAACCTCAAATACTGGCGAAATTTTTGTTGTCGAACGGTACAATCACCGTGTTCAAGCCTTTGATTCGAATGGTACTTTTCTAAGGAAATTTGGAAGCATTGGATCTTTGGAAGGACAAATGAACCAACCTCACGACATCACAATTTCTGACCAGGGGAATTTAATGGTCGCAGACTTTTATAATCGCAGAATTGTTCATTTTACAACGGCTGGAGAATTTTTAAAACACCCCACCGTGAGTGACCACCCCGAGCACATTGCGAACTTAAGTAACGGTCTTCTTGGCACTTCACGGGATAACCGGGTTGAACTTTATGACGAAAATAGCGATCGTTTAAAAATATGGTATAAACCGGGTGGTGGTACTTCTGCTATTGGAAGCATGCCCAACGGGACCATTGTTTGTTTAAACCGCAACAACGATAGCATTCTTTTTTACAAACCGACTTACCGAACGGTTCGCAGGAATGATTCGCTGGAAATTCCTCTGCCGGAAGTACTCTCAGTCGTACAGCCGGATAATAGCAATAACCTACAAGTTACCTATCGAATTAATGATGCTGATAGCACTCATGTAAGTGCCAGGTTGCTTGGTTTTGTCGATGGAGGGAACGACCTTTCAAAAGTCATTATTCCCACCTCATTTATTGGATCTACTGATGGTAAGCTCGATGATAATGTCAGCACCAACCAGGAACATAATATTACTTGGAATGTGGGGGCAGATTGGAGTGTTGGATTTGGCGAATTGGAGGTTGCGATCATGGCGAAAGATGATCGAAATTTATTAAACCTTCATTTTCTAACACTGCCAGGTACGGATGGTAATTCAACTGAGCTAAAAATTAACCGTTCCCCCATTACCGATACGGATCTGCTTGATTTGTGGTATTGGTTATTAGCCACCGGAGACTCGGGTATTCAACTAAACGGTACGAGTATAACTCCAGTTTTGACTGGTTCAGCACCTAGTTTTACACCAAGTCAAATCAACGATGCTGTGCTCTGGTTGGATGCCAATAATGTGGATGGTCAGTCCAACAATATTGCCAGTGGTTCAGCGATCCAATCCTGGACAAATCTAGTCGATTCAGATCACAATTTCACACAGACAAATGAATCCAAACAGCCCAGCCTGATTAACAATGTATTGAATGGTAAGCCGGGTGTTTTCTTTGACGACGAACTGGACGGCATGTCTTCAACAGTTCAGATAAATTCCACGCCTTACACCGTGATTGCTCTTTTTAATTGTTTAGATTCATCCTCAAGAAGTCGACGGGCAGTTCAAGGTTCTCACAATTGGCTGATTGGACCGCATAGTGGGAGGGTTGGTTTTCATACCTCTCATGGTTGGGTTTCCCATATCGAGAGTTTGATTGCCAATAAATTTTACCTTTGTATTGCAAGTGCAGATTCCTCTTCGAGTTCCTTTACAGTCAATGGGAAAGATGTTACCCAAAACAGTAATTCTCGTTACCAACCAAACTATCTACA
>ENA-OQVM01000578-OQVM01000578.1-marine-metagenome-genome-assembly--contig:-NODE-578-length-56379-cov-6.165642_pt1 | contig 56379 bp, 76 predicted proteins | sample MGYA00237776_ERZ505498 | MGnify/ENA primary metagenome ERZ505498 (study PRJEB26159, sample SAMN06265151) | marine metagenome | isolation source: Helgoland LTER site | place: Germany:Helgoland, sampling...
AAGGCACTCCTTGTACATAAGTAAAGTGTAAATCACCTGTCCCTGCGTAACTAAGCAAAGATATGAAATAATCTTCACCAGCAGTCAAGCTCCCATATCCAGCTCTAAAACTTAAGCCTATCTGATACTCTTCTTTAACACCAGAGGAAACAGCCGAATCCCATGAGTATATAGCCCAGTTATTTAAATTGTCACACTGTGTTAGTAATACATCTGAATTCAAAAGAGCTTTAGTTATCCAGTCTCCTAAATCTAATACAGGACTTCTTAAATCATAATGACTTATATTAAAAGTTGTAATAGTGTTTAAAGGTTTTGAATATGGTCCACCGCCTGTAAAAGACAATGTTCCAGTTTCATAACCTGTTGTTTCATTGTAAGTATATCTTAAATCTTGGTCCTCACCACCTTTTTTATTTATAAAATCAGCTACATCTTGAGCTGTAAAGTTTCTGGTACGCATCTGATTCTGAGAATCAGAACCTATCCATTTATCTGCAGCTACAACAGGAACAGTTTTTTTGTATGTACTTATTCTTGCCATCTATATAAGTTCTTTTTTACAAACACAAAGTTAATCTTTTTTTTAAAGGTTATTTTTTAGAAATATGTATATTTTTAGATATCTTCTCTGCACTACGGCCAACAACATAACCGCCTATACCTAATTGTAATAAGTTCCAGAATTCGTTTTCTAATTCTGGAATTTTAAAATCAAATAAAGGAGCTAAAAATTTTACATATATAACAATAAATCCAAAGGCTAACATTAATATAGGTCTCCATGATCTTTGTAGCCAATTACCTTTTGCTTCAGCTAAAATGATTTCTGTTTGCATTTTTTGCAACTCTAATTCTTTTTGTATTAGAATTTGCTTTATAACATTTTCAGCTTTTATTTTTTCTTCTTTAGAAGTAAATAATTTATCTAATCCTCCTAACAAGTCTTTAACAACAGTTCCACCGAACCAATCTATTATTTTTTTCATTTTCTTGATTTTTTACCAGAACACTTCCATCTTTTACGAGACAAATTGTTTGGAGTATTAGGATCACTTTGTTTTTTCTTAGATAATCTTTTTTTAATTCCAAAACTACGTGCGCAATAAGAGTCTCCTTTAGACGTTCCAGGCTTTACCCTTGGACCGCCACCTCTTGCTCTACCTGCTTGTCCATAACTAATTTTTTTTCCAGAAGCTGTTACCTTTACTCTTGCCTTGCCCTTTCTTGGTTTTGCCATTATTTCTTCTTTTTAGGAACACAGTTTGGAACTTTTTTTCCGTTTTTGGTTTTAGTACCGTATGCTATAAATCCTTTCCAACATGGGTTTTTCATTTTTTTCTTTGCCATGATTATAAATTTTAAATATTACAATATTCTGTTGTTGCATCAAAGCTTGGGCAAGCTTTAGCCGCAAAGTCTCGATGACCATGGATTTTTGCTTCTGGATATATTTTACGCAATACTTGCAATAATTCTAACAATGTTTCTTTTTGCTCTGGTGTTCTTGTATCCTTTGCAGGATACTTTCCTTTTGAGTCTCTTTCAGATTCTACCCCTCCCACATAACAAATTGAGACTGAACTACAGTTCAACCCTTTCGTATGCGCACCGCACTTATTTATCATTCTTCCAGGCTCAATAGATCCGTCAATCAAAACTAAAAAATGATATCCAATTCCTTTCCATCCTCTTTTTTTATGCCATCGATCTATAACCTCAGCATTAATAGAGTCATCACCTTCTCTTGTTGCAGAACAATGAATAATGATTTTTTCAACTTTTTTCATATTTTATATATAAAAAAAGACACAGTCGTTCTGTGCCTCTTATGTTTTTAATTAAGATTTTAGAACTTTTACTATTTGTTCTTTCTTTCTTTATTCAATAAGTACCACTTTTGAGCGGTATACCCAACACTTAGTGCGAGCAAAATTATTTTTAAAGCCATATCAATTTGTGAAAATGATACAACAAGAGACGTTGCATTTAAAGCGTATAATTTTATATCTGACATATCAAAGTTCATATTACCAAATTGCTATACAACTATTACGAGACGCAGCATCTGTGCCTGTGGTGTATAATTTTATTATTTGAATTGGAAGATAGTTTCCTACTGGAAAGTTTTCAAATGTTATATCACTACCTGCTACTGTTTGAACTTTAATAAAAACATAAGATTTTGCTACATCCATAGTTGCGAGATTACTTCCTACATATAATAAACATCCTTCGGAAGAATCTATTCTTGACGAACCATTAGGGCCACCTAAAAATATAGTATATGCTTCTGGAGAAGTAAATATATCTGAACTTATTGATAATATTGTTGAAGTATCTATTGCTGTTACTGTTGCTGATGTATTATCTGTAGTATTATAAATAATATCTCCTACACTTACATTAGAAAAATCAGCCCCTACATCTACTAATTTATTTGCTGTAGTTGCTGTAGTTGTTCCAGTTAATTGTGCCAAGTCTGGTGATGGTATTGGTAATGTGTTGCTGGATATTACTTTTTGCGCCAGCCCTGTGTTAACAGTAATTTTTGGATATGCCATTTTGTTTTTTTTTGAGGGTTAAAAATCTCGTTTGTTTACTTATAAGGAAACATTCTGTTAAGTGAATCCCTACGTTTGTTGCATCCACAATCACCTTTAGTAACTGTATCTACAACTTTTTTTATTCCAGTAGCTTTTGTAAATTTTTCTACTGTATCTCCAAATCCTCTGGATCTGTTTATTGTCTGTATTTTTGTAAAATTTTTTTTCATTACTTACAAGTACATAATTTGTTTGGACAAGACTCTACTTTAAATAAAAGCTTAGATATTAATGCATTCCATCCACATTGAAATTTACACCATACCCCTTGCATCCATAGACCTAATTTTACTAATAATCTTCCCATTTTTATTTTCTTAAAGGATTATACTTTGGATAAACATTTATTTGCTGAACAGAGCTTTTTAACTCTAACTCAACAACCTTTTTTTTATCCACTGGTTTTTTTACTACTGGCTTCTTTTTATTAGAAGCATCTTTTTTGACTACTTTCTTTTTTGCCATTTGATTAAAATTTAAATTATCGCCTTGCCTTACCCTTTACTTTTTTAAGTTTAGGGTTTTTCTTTTTAGCCTTAGCGCTTGCCTTTCTTGATGCAGAAGCTAAAATAGCTCCAGCAGCTTTTTTAGAATAACCTCCTTTTCTTGCTATTTTTGCTGCTACTTTTTTAAAACTCATATCTTACTTTAAATGATCGTGCTTTACTATTTTAGCAACGTGTCTATAAGACATTGACTTGTCAGCTCCGTAAGCATGACCATACATTTTTTTAGACATAGCCTTGCTTTCATTTCTACGAGACTTCATAGACTGAGACTTCTTTCCGTTTCTTGAACCTAAAGACTCATCTAATCTATCATTATAACCTTGTTTCATAATTTTTATTTTAAGTTATCAATAATACAAATATACAAATATTTATAAATTAATTTTTAGTTCCATTTTGCGTTCCATCTATTGCCTGTCATTTTTCTATTAAGCTTTCTATTTACCTTTTTTTCTAACTTAGCTTTTTTCTGAGCAGGAGTTTTCTTTTTAAAGATTTTTTTTATTTTTTTACCAGTATCTTTTAATTTTTCTTTTGTAGTACGCTGAAGTTTTTTTCTTATAGCGTCTTTTTTTGCTTTTATAGAAGCTTGATTTTTTGCTGTTCTTTTCTTTTTAGCATTAGCCAAAGCTGTTTTTTGCTTTTGAGTAGTGTTTATTTTTTTCTTTTTAGTTAACTTACTTTTTCCTGTTCCTCTTACATAAGGCTTTTTCTTTGTAGTAGTAGTTTTCTTTTTCTTTTCAGCGTTGCTTTTTTTAGTTTCTTTTGCTTTTACTTCCGCCGCTAATTCTGCCTGAGTCTTTTTCTTTTTGTTTTTTATAGTAACCTTACTTGCAAGTTCTTTTTTATTAAAAACAGCAGTAGAAACATATTCTTCCTTCCTCTTTTTTCTGTTCTTTTTTAATAAAGCTTTTTTTCTTGGAGTTACTTTTACAGTACTTTTTCTTGACTTAGGAGTAGCTGTACCAATAAGATTTACAGTTGCTTCCTTACCTTTAAGGTTTTTTAAACCTTTTTCTTTTAATTTTAAAGCAACCGCGGCATCTATTTTTTTATTTGTAAAATTTTGTAATTTAGAACTTTTACTCAAAGACCTGTTTACTAACAAGGTATCCGACTTAGTCATGTTAGGGTGTCTTTTTTTTAGCTTTTCATAATTAGCTTTTGCTATACATCTTTCTAAAGCCTTTCCTTTTAAACCTTTACAACTCATGACTATTTATTTTTTTCTTGGATTGTCGTTAATTTTTCTTCTATTCTTTTGTTCTGATTTAGCTAAACGATTAATTCTGCTAATATATTTCTTTTGCTTAGAAGTTAGCTTAACTTGTTTTACACCTTTTGTAGTTCTAATCTTATTGTAGTTTTCTTTGCCTAATTCTTTTTTTAAGACATTGACCATAGCCATTCTACTTGTAGAATCTTTTACAATTTTTTTTCTAACTTTTACTCTTTTTAAAGAGTCCTTAACCCTTTTAGTTACTGGATCTGGCATAATTATATAAATTAAAAATTAATTTTTCCTTCTTTTCTTAGCTGAGCAAGAGTTTTTCTTCCACCCTTTTTTTTGTCTCTCGCGTCTGCTCGTTTCTTTAAAGCAAGTTGTCGTTTGTTTTGAGGCTTAGAGCTTGTTTTAGCTTTTGTTACTTTACCTTTTTTTAACGCTTTTTTTGCACCTCCATTATTTTTTTTTACGCTACTTTCCTTTTTTCTTGGCCCAGTAGTTTTTACTTTTTTCTTTTTAGCAAAAGTACCAAGTCTATCTTGTGGGCCATAGCCTGCTTTTCCTGCTTTGGTTTTTTTCTTTTTTCTTTTTAAAGCACCTCCTAAAGCTTCTTTAGCTGCCATGTTCATACGTGTTCTTCTTGAGTATCCTGCTGGAGCAGAAGTAGTGTTAACTGCTTTCTTTTTTCTTTTCTTCATTCTTTGGTTTCCAGTAGGTGCTGACACTCCTTTTTTCTTTTTTGAATTAGGTGGATCTATCTTTTTCTTTTTAGGCGGTCTTCCGACTTTACTTCCGTATGTTCCTTTTCCTTGTGGCATAATTATATATATTTAATGGTTTACTATTTCTTTTTCTTTTTTAATAGTTTTTTGTAGTTAATAAGTTTTTTGGCTTTTTTAACATCCTTGGCTGTAGAAGAAACTGTTTTAGCAACTCCCTTGTAGTCAAGGTTTTTTATATTTTTAGCAAGCTTAATAGCTCCGCCAACTATTTTACCAGTTTTAGAATTAGCTACTTTTTTACCAAACTCTACACCTTTGTCAACTCCTCTTCTTACTTTTGTCTTTCCTGTAGAGTTTAACCCTGCTATATTTTTTCTAAGTCTTGAAGTTTTTTTAAGACTACATTTTTTACCTGTCCCTTTTGCTTTTGCAGCACATTTAGCTAATTTCTTTTTTTGAATAGCTAAAGATTTTTTAGCCAACATAGTCATTTTTGGCGCTGATTTTTTAGCAGCGGTTTTTGTTTTTTTGCCTCCAGGGCCAGCTCCAATTGCCATATTATATATTTTTAAATATTTGTTTTATCTTTACAAATATAAGAATTTAATTTAATGAAATTTAAAGGAGTATATCCGCGAAAAAATACTACCAGGAAACCGCCTGATCATGATTTTCTAAAATACTGGAGGGTTATAAGGTACTGGGTAAAAGCGAAATACAAGTTAGGAACACCTGAATTAGAGATGTTACTATTTTTGTACAGCGAACAAATATTTAATAAGAGTCAATTCAAAGAATACGAAGAGCTTATGTATTGGGATGTAAATCGTTTCAATAAATTATTAAAGCAGGAGTGGATACACGTTTGGAGAAAGCGAAGTGGTAATGAAACGACTCTATATGAATTGACATACAAGGCTAAACGCGTTATCAATACCATTTACAAAAAACTTAACGGAGAGGAAATATCAGAATCTCCAGTTTCAAATCCTTTATTTAAAAATGATATTACTTATATGGATAAAGTGTATAGGAATATGATAAAAGAATTAAATAAAGAAATTAAAGAACAATAACAACGTCACGTTCTTGAATAATAGTATATGTTTCATCATTTATCATCATAGTGTGACCAGCGTTTTTATCGTAATAGATTAAATCTAAAGACTTTATAACTGTAACATCCGTACCTGGCTTAACTACAGATCCTTTTTTATACCTAAATTCATCTACATCAGTCTGAGATAATAATATTCCTGAAGAGGTTTTAACTTCTTCTGTAATTGTTTTTATAATAATATATTTTCCAACTGGTTTCATGGTATTATTTTTTATTTTATTGTAGTTCATCCACAACCACTCTTTATTGGTCATCTATTTTTCTCGCATGAGTTACTATAGCATTAGTACTAAGTATTGTTGTAGCTACACTTACCGCATTTAATAAAGCTAAACGAGTTACTTTTAAAGGATCAATGACACCCATTTTAAACATATCTCCATACTTTTCGTTTTTAACATCATAACCAAAGTCTTTAGCTACTCCATGTGATTTAACTAAAATTGTGCTTGCACCCCTGGGATCAATACCTGCATTTTCTAATATTTGATAAAAAGGAATACACATTGCGTGTCCCAAAATAACATCCGCAACATCTTCGTTATCCCATTCATCTTCAGGCTTTCCTTTGAAGCGCTGTATCTCCAGGTGTTCACCAAGATAAAATAAAGCTGATCCTCCGCCTCTTACAATACCTTCCTCTAAAGCACTACGAACAGCACAAACAGCATCTTCTACCCTATCATACTTTTCTTTTTGCTCTACATCAGAATTACCTCCAACATAAATAGCTCCAATAGAACCTGATAGACTTGCGATACGTTCATTGATAAACTCTCTATCTGAAACTATATCTGTATTTTTTTGCTGTTCCTTCAGTTCTTTAATTCTATTTTGTATCTCTTCAGTTAACTGGTCACTTTTTATTATAACAGTTTGATTTTTACCAGATATAATTTTATCAGCATGACCTAAGTCATCCATAGTAATCATGTTTAAATTATCACCTGTTTTTTCTGAAAAGTATTTTGCCCCAACAGACAACGCGATGTCTTGCATAAGCTCGTGTTGTTTATATCCAAAATTTGGAGGTATAATATTACATAGCTTAAGTCCATTACGCACCACGTTTGCTGCCAGGGTATTCACAACATTAGGCGAGCAAGCCCCAATGATGAGAAGTTTTTTGTTTTGTTGTATTATTGGTTTTAATACATTTTCTATTTGAAGTATATTACTTATCTCCTGATCACAAACTAAAACTAAAGCATCTTCTAATACTGCTTCATCGTTTTTTTGATTAGTGATAAATAAATTAGAAGTATAACCTCTATCAACTTTTATTCCGTTTGTAACTGTTGCATAAGTCTCATGGTTTTGAGAACTTTCAACTGTAACTATTCCATTAACTCCAACTTTTTTATAAGCCTCCGAAATAATCTTACCCAACTCTGGATCATTGTTTGAAGAAATAGTAGCAACATCTTTTAATGTTGAAGAAGTAACTTTACGACTCTGTTTTTTTAATTTAGAAACAACTTTGTCAGTAGTCTTTTTTATATTCCTAACAACCTCAGTTATATTATGTTCTGGTTTTAAAAACTTTTCACCAGCCTTTACCAAAGCTTCAGTCAAAACAATTGCAGTAGTAGTTCCATCACCAGCAGAATTGGCAGTTCTACGAGCCGCATCTTTCATCATGGTAATAGCTAAGTTCTCTACAGGATCTATTAATGATATAGACTCCGCAACAGTAACTCCATCTTTTGTAATTGTAATTCCTTGCGTGTGATTAGAAGACTCTATTAAAACAGTTTTTCCGCGTGGGCCTAAAGTACTTTTTACAGCTTTAGATATTTTTGTTATTCCGCTAATAAGTTTGTCTCTTCCGACTTGATCGAACTCAAGATCCTTTGGTATGTAGTTGCTCATTTTATTTAATTTGATTTATACAAATATACAAAATATATTTTAAATACATAATGACGAATGTCAAACAATATTGCTCCTACTTACTTATATATATATTACTACTACTACTACTATTTTTTTATTATTATTATAGTCTTTTTTTCGACATTTTCGACATTTAATAAAAATAGTAATATAAAGTATTGATAAATAGATAGTTAGTTAATGTCGATTTTTTTTTAATACAACATTGTTGTGTCGATTATTATACATATTATACAAAAAAAGAGAACCTGTTAAGATCCTCTTTTGAAAAAAAGATTAGTGAGTGAACTAAAATCTCAATTGTCTGAAATGTTTTCTGTTATCAGCAAGCTCTATAGCTTCAGATATTTGGTTAACCTTTCGGTCATTCTTTACAGCTCTTTTTATAGAAGCCGCTTTTTGAATACCAGTCATTGAGTCTGGTCTATCGTTTATTAACCTTCCGTCTTTTACATAAAGTCCGTTAACAAAATCTCTTGAGTTTAAATTTTTGCTGTGCATGATATTATTCTTTTAGTTAAAAAACAAATATACTAAAAAAATTTTTTTTTATTCAGACACATGGAACTGGAGGGTAATACATACACATACGTTGACGCACCCCAAATAGAAAACGCTTTTTTTTAAAAAAGTTAAATCAAATCCTAAAATATTTTTTCCAATGTTTTGGCGTTTTGCTACGAGCAACAGCACCGCCCCAGGTACACGCGCCGAGGCCGTACCGCCTCGCCACGTTTCGCCCTTTCGCCGTTACTCCTGGCACGCTTTCCCCTACACGCGCGCGCCTCTCCTCCAGGAAAGAGAAGATCCCTTTACATTAAAGATCCCTTTACACTTCAAGACGTTGAAGGTTATACCTACGCGAACGCTTAAAATATTAAATGTTTCTTATTTATAATCATTATAAATTACGTTTATAACTTACACATTATCAGCACGTTACACGCTCAAAATATTTGTAAGAAGTATATTATTAAAAAAAAGGCTTGCATAACTTAAATATTAAACTATCTTTGAACAAAATATAAACATTAACCCATAAATTAACATTATGCATTCAATACACGTAAAAGTAAAAAGCGAAGTTTTAAGACAGTTAAATAATATTAAAATTGACGCGCAAGAAGTTAAAAATTTAGTTGATTTTGGTAACCCAACAGAAAAAGCGATTCTTGAAGATTTTACCGCAAAAAATTTAGAAGCTAACGGAGTTTTTGACCTTGTCAGTAATTTAGAAGACGAAATTAAGACCTTAAAAATGCTTTTAAACTTATTAAAATAATATAAACCAGGGCGCAGAAATGCGCCCATAATTTCAAAAATATGTTACGCACAAACTCAAAAAAATATCTTTCAAATATCCAAAATTATTTGCTTGATGCAATCAACACAGACGACCACACAACAGAAGCGACAACACACGCGGAAAAATTGGCGTTTGTAATGTCTTGTTATGAATCAGAATTTAACCACAAATACAACCAGGCACGACACCCAAACGAACAAACGCGCTTCGCTCATTGGCTTGCTGGCCTTCCTTCGGTTTTAGATATTCCATTTTATAACGATGATATTATAAGCCTGGCAAAACGCCTCCAGGAAGTGGACACCTACCCAAACGAAAAAAACACGACAAAAAACATAGTTGAAAACTATTTCAATTTTATGGCCTACCACATTTTAAAACTAAATTCTAAACTTAATAAATAATATTATGACCAATTTTGAAACCCTTACAGAAGACCAAAAAAACGAAGTTTTAGAGGCTAAAAATTTAGTAACGATTGAAGACCTTAACGCCTTAAGTTATGGCGAAGATTTAGAGCTAACAAATAAAGTTTGTTTGTCTCACTATTGCGAAGAAGATATTATAGTTTTAAATATTACCCAAGAATGGGAAGAAATATTTCAAATACTTTTTGACACAGAGACCGAAGAAATAATTTTTGAATCATTATAAATTAATATAAACCAGGGAGCGGAAACGCTCCCACAATACCGCAAAAAAATGACTATCACAATGACAAGAACAAAGCAAGAAAAAAACCCAAGTACAAAAACGACTTTTTTACCTGGCGTTACATTTGTTGAAGAAATCACAGAGCGCGAATATAATTTAATTACTAAAGATGAAACGCTTAAGGCCTTCAGAAGAGCAGGAGGAAAAGAACACGCGGAGCGCTCGTACACTTGTAGAGGCTACAACGTAGTAAAGCTAACAAGCACAAGCCCAACAAACCAAACAAGAATAATAAGAGAATTTAAATTTCAATAGATATGAAAAATTTTAAGAAAATAATCACAATAGTAATTTGTTTACTATTTGTAACGCCAACGCTAACAAGTTGTAGCGCCTCCAGGCAATGCAAAACGTCAAAGTTTAAAAAGAAAATGTATACCAAAAAATGTTGGAACGCAAAACGCCAAAAATATACAAGATGCCGAAGATAAAAACAGAGATAACGGAGTTAATAAAATTCCGCAATCAATACGAAAACGCGATAACAGAAGCGCGATTTATTGAGGCCGAAGAGTATTTAAGTAAGGTACACGATAAATATGGAACGATAGAAGTTTCAGCGATCAGAAATTTAATAAAGTAGTATAAACCAGGGAGCGGAAACGCTCCCATAATACCAAAGTTATGAAGTATAAAAATGAATTTATTAAAATAGGCAATACACAAGTAAAGCAAGTAAATAAAACAGAGGCTAAAAAAGTATATGATCAAGGCCACGACCTTTATTTAAATGCTTGCAATATGATGTTAAATAATGCCTGGACAAGCCCAATGTTATTAAATAACGGATCTTCTGAAAAGTTTGAAACAATGGTAAATGAGTACGAGTATTATAATTGTTGCAGTGAACGAGGAAAGTACGCAAATTATTTTATTAATGTAAATCAATAAGTTATGCAAAATATAACAGAAGTAGTAACGAACGATGACACGCGAGATGTCTCAATAAGAATTGTAGATTTTTTAATTGACAATGAATTTATAAAGTATGAAGAGGGAAATTATCCCTTTGAAATTCAAGATATAATTCACGATGAAATAAATGACTTGTTAAATATAAGTGAACAAAACGAAGAAATAATAATTGAAAGTAAAATAAATAAGTTATGAGAGCATATAAACGAAGAGTAAAATACACGCAAGAGTATATTAACAAATCAGATCTAAAAGAAATAAATAAAATTGTAATGGATCAGAATTGGAGTAGGCCTTTTTTATTAAGAATGTGTTTTGATAGAGCGCTTGAATTAGGATACAAGGGAACATTTCCAGTAACTAAATGGGATACCGATGAAGTTTAAATTAAGAGCGACAAGCAATGTAAAAGCGTTTTACCTGGCCAAATATTCAACAGATGATTTAGGCCAGGAAATCGATAGCAATATAAGTTTCAAAATGGTTTTTGAATGCCTTGACAACTACGAAAACATATACGACTTAATAGGCGTTTGCGATAGCCTGGTAAGGGAAAGAATTTTCGAGGCACTTGCTAAAATAATGAATGTAGAATATGACTACATATACCACCAATGGTTAGGTAATTCAAATTAAAGAAAGTTTAAAAAATTTGCACAGAATGTTTATAATAACTATATTGCAGAAAATTAATCTAATTAAATATAAAAAAATGAGAGTAATTAAAACAAAAGTTTATCAAATACACGAACACCCAGGCAAAGAATTATGCTTTAAATGGATCAGAGAAAATTTTCACGACTTGAATGAATTTTCAGTATATGAATTAGTTGATAGTATAAAAAAATTAAGCCAGGAAATAGGCGGAACAAATGACTATTCAATAAGCCAAAGCCCATGCCGAGGCGAGTACATAAAGTTTAGTGAGTACGATCAATTGGCCTTGGATAGCCTGGAAGCGGATAAGTGTGAATTAACGGGTACGTTTTGGGATCAAGAAATAATTGAAGGATTGAAAAGCAATTCTCTAAATAATGTATTGCAACAATTACACCAGGAGACTGAATATGTTTACTCTGATGAAGGTTTAACGGATCTTTGTGAGGCTAATGAATATGAATTTACAGAAAACGGATCATTAATATATAATTAAAAGTTATGAGCAAAAACGAAACAATAAAATATTTAAGCCACAGAATTGAGGCAATGCAAGGAGAGATAAACAAACTCTCCAGGAGTAAGGAAAAGGATACCATTAACATAGAGTATGCCGATATAAGGGAAGACTTAATACAATTCTATGAACTCGATGTTGATAATTGCAGAATGAGTAACCTGGATTGGATCAGAGAAATAGCCTTGTTAATATGTACAAACCATTATAAGTATCAAGTATTATCAGAAGTAGAGCAGTATAAAGCAATAAGAAAAAATTTATAATTATGAGCGAGCAAGAACAAGAAAAAATAGTAAGCCTGGAAGCAGATAGGTTATTAAGAAACGCATTAGATAAAAAAGCATTTGCGGAAAAATTGAAAGTAAGAAGTGTAAGGTATTTCAATACTCGAAGAGGCCTGGGATATGAAGCGCAAACAAATCAAATGAATGTAGTTATATGGAATGACGGAAACGGAGGCGGTACGTATATCGCTCCACATTATCCATATACAAAAGATTGTAGGGATCTAATGGAAAACGAGGCCTATTTAGAAGGCTTGATTGATCAGTACGAAGGAATAAACCTGGAGGATAAAGAAAGAATAATTGAAGATCACACAGAAAAATTATTATTCCAGGAAAGATTTAACGGAGAAAACAACACAGAACATTTAAAACCATATTAATTAATAAATAAAATCAAATAAAATGAAACTATTAAAAAAACAAAAGCACACAGATTATGTAAGATTTGGGTTTACGTTTAACACTACAAACGGAAAAGGTTTAGACTTTGAAACTCATGTAAACGGAGGCCTAACAAACCAGGATATAGGAGGAGTAAAATTCCTGGACATTGAAGATTTAGATTATGATACAAACTTTACAATGTTTGGAGAAAAAACTCAATACACAAAATTTAGAGACTTTTATAGGGAATTGTATGGACACGCAAAGTTTGATCAATTAATAAAAAGCATTGAAGACAGATGCGAGAAAGAAATATTAAGCCATTACGAAAATACATTTGAGTCTTTGTCTGTAAAACAATTAAGGGATATTCTATGCCATATAATAGGTTATAATAAAAAGAAAAATACCTGGAAGGCTGATAAAAATATTACCAACAAACCTGGAGACAATGTAAAAATTACAGACGGAGAAGGCGGTATCTATTGGACAAGTAATTGGTATGTGAAAAGAGTAATTAAACGTTTAGCTGATGCTCAAATTAAAAGCGGTAAAAAATTAGGAGACTTTTTTGATGATCCAAAGCAATTACCTATAAAGCAATTCATAACAAATAATTGCAAATACCAGGGAGTAGAAATACACGATGTTTTAAATTTAATTGAAAGAACTAAAAAATATTAATAATGAAGGTAAAAATACAAGTAAGACGGATCTACCATAAATTTGCTGAAATTGAAACAGATATTGATGAAAATGAATTTGATCATTATCGAATAGATAATGGTAAATACACAAGTATAGATGAATTTATAATTTATAAGGAAGAGGATTGGATAGACGATCTTGAGCATAAAATGAATGAATCAGAATTTGTTCTTGGAAATGGAATAGATGATTTAGAAGGTATGAACGAAGTAGAATCAGAATCAGAGTATAGGTATGAATGTGAAAAATTAAGAATCGGAGGCCACTTATGAAAACAAAAGGAACATACTCAATAGTTGAAGATAACTATGAATTAGATATAAATTACGAATTTTATTGGAATGACGGAGATAATGAGTACCCTCCTGAAGCTGATTTAGAAATAGAAAATGTAGAATTAAACGGAGTAGATATAACAGACTTTTTTTGGGATTGGGTAAACGATGATCTCAATACCAGGGTATGGGAATACGCTCAAGAAAATAAATATTAATAATCATGGCATACGCGGAAACACAAAAAGACAGAGACTTCAATAAGGTTACCGAACTAATGGGAGACTTTATAGAAGCAACAAACGAGATCAACAAAATTAAACCTCAACTATCCTGGTTTAATGACTTTGTAGACTTTATTCAAGAATATGATGAAGGAATTTATAACCAGGCTTGTATATGGGCTGATAAAATGGAAAACAATGGGATATAGTAGCCAGGTAATAATAGGAATACCAAAAACAGAAAAGGTAAGATTGTTTAAACTTCAAAACTCTGAAAGGCGTTTTGTTTTTCCAGATTTATTTTCGCTTTTAAAAGAAACAAAAGACGGAATGATGATATACACAAGTATCTTTGATCTGAAATGGCATAGCCCTTATCCAGATGTAAAAATAATTGAAGACTTTTTATATGATCTCGAAGAGAGAGGCCTGGAGGCTTTTCAAATTTGCATAGGAGAAGACCAGGTTATTCATTCTGAAATAGGAAACCATTACGAACACCTGGAGATAAATTTAGAAATAAATATCTACGATTAAATTAGTATTTATGATTGTTTTACATTATATTTGTGAACTAAGTTTAACTAAAATTTAATCAAATTATGGACGATACACTACGAATGCTATTTGAGTCATTCAATCCTCAAAACCCACAAGCAAGAAACACCGCTATACATATGGCTATGTGTTCAAACATTATTAACAACATTTACGATGATGAAGAAGACACCGCTGATAAAAGCCAGGAGGTTACTACTATGGAAGATGATGATTATCCTTTAGGTATTTAGTTATGGGAAAAGAAGATAAAAACATGAAACTTATAGTATGGTCATTCCTGGGAGTGATCTCTTGCTTAATTGCTTTTCAATTATATAAATTTATAAAATGGTTAATATGAATTATACAGAAACCAGGACAGACGAACTTCAGTGTACTGAAGATAAAACTATTAAAGTAGACACTCCTTCTTATTATGATGGCAAAAACAATTATACCGCAATAGATGTTGTGAATAATTTTGATTTAAATTATAATTTAGGAACTGCTTGCACTTATATTTTAAGAGCATACAGAAAACACAACACACCTAATGAAGATCTTCAGAAGGCTATAAATCATTTACAATTTGAATTAAATAAAATTAATCAATAATGAAGAAACAAATATTTGATGACTATGCTACTGCGGTAGCAAAAAAGTTTCATCTAACTTTAGATGAAATGTTTACCTCTACAAGACGAGGAGATATAGTAGATGCCAGGCAAATGCTATATTATTTATGTATGGAAAGACCAATAAGAATATCTTACATACAAAGATTTTTAGAAAGCTATGACTTTAAAGTTACTCATTCAACTATAATACATGGATATAATAAAGCAAAGGATCTAATAAGTAATGATACCGATGTTAACGATTTAGTCCAGGAGATATTAAAAGATAATAATGTATAATTTAAAACAAGTTTTTATTCAAGCTAAATTATGTAGTAATAGCATTCAAGAAGATATGCCTTATGGTGAAAGTGTTTTAAGTAAAGGTATAAAGATTCAAAAGTTTAGTGATAGAATTGAAATATTAGATCTAAACAGAAATGGAGATTATTACAAGGTAATTGAAAGTGATCATTATGATTTCTTTTATGAGTATGGTTGGATAATAGGTTGTTTAAAATTAAACATTGAAAATTGCTTATTTAAATTAAAACTAATTGAGTCAAAGATAAAGACAGAGGTAAACACTCGAAAGAACGATAAGCATATACAGAACTTAAAAAATAAAAGAGAAGCCATACTATTAAAGTATGCAAACAAAATAAAAGATTTAAATCTAAAATTAAATACAAATGAGCAAAAATGAAAATTACTTCAAAGACTTGGTTGCAAAAGATATTTCCAAGCACGTAAAAAAGAAAGGAAACTTTAATTATTTATCCTGGGCAATAGCCTGGAACTATTTAAAACAATCAAACCCAGGAGCGCAACGTATAGTGTATGAGGCGCAAGAAACAGGTTTGAATTGGTTTTCTGATGGAATGACTGGCTACGTAAAAGTAGGTATAGTAGTGAATAATATAGAGCATATTGATTATTTACCTATTAAAGATTTTAGGCACAACTCTATTACTGTTGACAAAATAACTTCTATGGACGTTAACACTGCAATTCAAAGAGCAACTGCAAAAGCTATTGCTATGCATGGCCTTGGTTTAAGTCTTTATGCAAATGAAGATACTTTAATAATTCCAGAGATCCAGGAACATAAAAAGACACAGACCACAACAAAACAAAAGACCGAAACTTTAATCACATTAGAGATTGGAGACATGAATTGGGCTAAAGTTTTAACTTACATATCAAAAAATAAAGAATTAGGTTTAGAGAAGATAGTAAAAAACCTTAAATCTAAGTATAGTATAAAAGCAGTAGTGAAAAAAGAATTAGCTAAATCTTTTAAAAATGACTAAAGCAGATATACTTAAAAACCTGGAAGACGATGCTAAATATTATGGAGATTTTGGTAAGCAATACTTATCAAACTCAGACATAGGAAAGCTATTAAAAAACCCTACTCAGTTTAGAGTAAGTAATGAATTTACAAAGCCAATGCTTGAAGGTAGATATTTTCACACTAAAATATTAGAGCCACATAAAATAGGAGACTTCCAGGAGGTAGAAGCATCAACAAGATCCACTACTAAATATAAAGATGCCTTGGCTGATTCAAATGAAGAAATGCTTTTGCTTACAAAAGAGAGAGAGCAATTAGATTTTTTATGTACTAAGATGACTTCTAATATGGAAATGTTTGATCTTATTTATGAAGAAAATAATGATTACGAAGTTCCAGAAATTCAAAAAATAATGAATTTAGATTGGAAAGGAAAGGCTGATATCTTAAACCATAAAAGTAATTTGATTATTGACATCAAAACAAGTTCTGATATCGATAAATTTATGTATAGCGCAAAAACTTATAATTACGATAGTCAAGCATACATATACCAAAGGTTATTTGGTAAGCCATTAATATTCCTGGTAATAGATAAAAGAACTGCAAGACTTGGTATATTTGAATGTTCTCAAAGTTTTATACAAGGAGGCCAGGAGAAAGTTGAGCAAGCAGTAGAGGTGTATCAAAAATATTTTAGCAATGAAGCAACTGAAGACATACATACATACATACATAGGCAGACTTTATAAAAGCCTAAAGAAAACTGAAAAAAATACTATTATGTGGATAAAAGTTCCAATGTCTTGTAATAGTGCAGAGCATAAAACTAATGTTATGTTATCTGTCATAACCCATATGGAGCAAACAATTAAAATTAATAAACATGAGTGAAGTAAAAGACAAAATTTACGTAGGAAGTGGAAAAGAAAAATTTGACGGAGACCAGGTAGCAGTATCTGTTTGCTTGTCAGATCTTCCAAAAGATTGGATTTTTGAGTACAACAACAAAAAGTATGTGAAACTTATTGTACAGAAAAAAAGAGAAACAGATCAATATGGTAAAACACATTATGTAGCCATTGATACATTTAAGCCAGATCAGAAGATAGAGCAGAAGGTTGAAGCAAATGTAGTTGACGAAGGAGATGGACTTCCTTTTTAATTAATCCTAACTGAATAAAATAGGGAGTTTACGCTCCCTTTTTTTACCTTTTATCTCGTGTCGAATGACAAAATTTTAACTCTATAGAGAGATCTATAGAAAAAAAACATTATAAATACTTCTTTATCTACATTATTATTATATATTATTGACATTTTCGACATTAAAATATATAACTAACTAATAAAGAGATAGTTAAGTAAAATAAAATCAACATAAAATCAACATAAAATGGACATAACCATATTTAAAGACATAAAACAGACATCACAACCTTTCTACAGAAACATAAACCTGGTGCTTAAAAGAATACAAGATGGATCTTCTAAGGATATAGTTAAAAAAATACGTGCCGAAAAAGACAAGAACAATAGGAATATATTAAAGCAAAAATTACCAGCAATTTGTTTTAGTGGAAAGTTTACAAAACGAAACGACAAAGCTTTAAAAGAACATAGTGGTTTGATATGCCTGGACTTTGATGGATACAAATCAAGTAAAGATTTATTGCAAGAAAAAGAAAAGCTTTCAAAGGATAAATATGTTTATGCAGTATTTATTTCTCCAAGTGGAAATGGATTAAAGGTTTTAGTTAAAATACCTCCAATCACAGAGAATCATAAAAGCTACTTCCTAAGCCTTCAAAAACATTTCGATAGCGAATACTTCGACAAGTCTTGTAAAAATGTCTCAAGAGTCTGCTATGAGTCTTATGATCCGTTAATTCATATTAACGCTCAGTCAAGTTTATGGGATAGTATACAAGAACAAGAATACAATGAGGTAAATAAGAATACTGATATACCAACAATACCAGTAACAGATGAAAACAAAATAGTAGAAATATTAGTTAAATGGTGGGAAAAGAAATTTCCCATGAATGAAGGAGAAAGAAACAACAACGCTTATGTTTTGGCTTCCGCTTTAAATGATTTTGGAGTATACCAATCTTTAGCAGAGTCAGTATTAAACAACTATCAAACAAAAAATTTTGATAGAGAAGAGATAAGAAGAACAATACGAAGCGCTTATTCTAATAAGCATAATTTTGGTACAAAGTATTATGAAGATGAAGATCGTCTTAACAACTTAAGAATGAAGTTGAAAAGAGGTGTGCCAAAAAAAGAAATTAGATCTCAATTGCAAGAGTCAGATATTGAGGTCGCTACCATAGATAATGTGTTGGCTCGTTTAGATGAAGAAAATGCAAACAATCAGTTTTGGACAAAAAACGACAAAGGAGTTATAAAAATAGTTCACATACTTTTCAAGCAATTCCTGGAGGAGAATGGATTTTATAAGTTTAATCCTGAAGGAAGTAAGAATTATGTTTTTGTCAGAGTAACCAACAACTTAATAGATCACACGTCTGAAAAAGAAATAAAAGATTTTATTTTAAACTATTTATTAGAGGTTGATGATCTAAGTGTTTATAATTATTTTGCTGAACATACCAGGTATTTTAGAGAAGAGTTTTTAACCCTTCTTTCGTCTATTGCGGTTTATTTTATAGAAGACACAAAAGATAGTGCCTATTTATATTATAAAAATTGTGCAGTAAAAATAACTAATAACCAACTTATAAGAATTGACTACTTGGATTTAGGTGGTTACGTATGGAAAGATCACGTAATAGATAGGGTTTTTAATGAATGTGATGCAGAAAGTTGTGATTACCAGCAGTTTATTAAAAACATTTGTGGTAAAGACGATAACAGAGTTAATTCTATGAAGTCAACAATAGGATATTTACTTCATGCTTGGAAAAACCTATCCTACTGCCCAGCAGTAATATTAAATGACGAGGTAATATCAGACAATCCAGAGGGAGGCACAGGTAAGGGTATTTTTATGAATGCCTTGAGTCATATGAAGAAATTAGTATTTATAGATGGTAAGTCATTTAATTTTGAAAAAAGTTTTGCTTATCAAACTGTTAGTGTTGATACTCAAATATTATGTTTTGATGACGTGAAGAAACATTTTGACTTTGAAAGATTATTTTCTGTTGTAACAGAAGGATTAGTCTTGGAAAAGAAAAATAAAGATGCTATAAAGATTCCGTTTAGTAAATCTCCTAAAGTTTCTATTACAACTAACTACGCTATTAAGGGTAAGGGATCATCATTTGAAAGAAGAAAATGGGAATTAGAATTAGCCCAGCACTACACTAAGGATTTCACACCACTCATGGAATTTGGAAAACTTATGTTTGGAGAATGGGACGATGATGAATGGTGTCACTTTGATAATTATATGATAAGCTGTGTTCAAACCTATATGAATCATGGCCTTATAAAATCAAAATTTATAAACCTAAAGACAAGACAATTATCCGCAGAAACTTGTCACGAATTTTTAGAGTGGAGTGGAGAAATAGGTGGCGGATCACAACATGAAAAGTTAAAACAATCTGGAAGAGTATATAAAAGTGACCTATACTTAGATTTTGTTGAAGACAATCCAGACTTTGCTCCAAAGTCTAAGTTTACTGTTTCACGAACTAAGTTTTATAAGTGGCTTTCCGCTTACTCTGTATACAAATATAATTGCAAACCAGAAGAAGATAGGGATGCTCAAGGTAGGTGGATAAGATTTAGAAGTAAGCACGAGTTGGAGGAAAACGGAAGATTAGATTTTTAATATGGAGTTCAGAGACTATCAAAAAGAAATAATTAACAAGGCTAAACCTCTGTTGTTAAAAGATAAATTTGTTTATCTTGCGATGGAGGTAAGAACTGGTAAAACTCTCACGAGCTTGGGTGTAAGTGCGCTTTTGCCAGTCTCTAACCTTTTATTTATTACTAAGAAAAAAGCCATAAGTAGTATACAAGATGACTATAAACTTCTTAATCCTTCTTACAGTATTACTGTTATCAACTACGAATCACTTCATAAAATAGACCAGGGAGGCTGGGATATGGTAATATGTGATGAGGCTCATGGTATGGGAGCATTTCCAAAAAGAAACAAAAGATCAACTCAAGTTAAATCATTGATATTAGAAAACGATCCTTTTGTAATATTCTTGTCTGGAACACCAACACCTGAATCATTTAGTCAGATGTATCACCAGGTTTCAGTAGTTCGTAAACACCCATTCAGTAATTATGTAAACTTTTATAAGTTTTCTAAACAATACGTAAATGTTAAGCAAAGAAAAATCAATTCTCTTTACATAAACGATTATTCAGATGGCCTACAATCTATAATTGATCAAATGAAACCACATACTATTTCTTATACTCAAAAAGAAGCTGGGTTTAAGGTTAATACTAAAGAGCATATTTTAGAGGTAGAGATGAGTCCAATGACGTATCAACTAACAAGTAAATTGAAAAAACATTTAGTTATTGAAGGAAGTGAAGATGTAATATTGGCTGACACGCCAGTAAAACTTATGATGAAGCTTCATCAAATGTATTCTGGAACTGTAAAGTTTGAGTCTGGTAATTCTATGATTATTGATTTAAGCAAAGCAGAGTTTATCCACGATAACTTTGCTGATTCTAAAATCGGTATATTTTATAAATTTAAAGAAGAGTTAAATGCATTAAAAGAAGTTTATGGAGATGATTTATGTACAGATTTAAGTACGTTTAATGAAACTAATAAAACTATAGCTTTGCAAATCGTCAGTGGTAGAGAAGGAATTAGTTTGCGTAAAGCTGATGCTCTTGTTTATTACAATATAGATTTTTCAGCCACCAGCTACTGGCAATCCAGGGATCGTATGACAACTAAAGAAAGATTAGAGAGTGATGTGTATTGGGTATTTTCTCGTGGAGGAATTGAAGCTGAAATATACAAGGCAGTTACAAAGAAAAAGGATTACACATTAAGACATTTTAAAAGAGATCTATTGTCGCTATGAAGTTTATAAAATTTTTTTTAATTTGGTACAGTCAACAAATGGCAATACCATTTTGGATAATTGGACACGTACACTTACACTTTGCCACCTGGCATGACCTGTATGAATACGCTTTATCTATTGTTTTACATATCATGGTAGGAATTGGTTTTTGGATTGACTGGAAACAAAACGGATATGACGGAACAACAGATACAGAACAAAAGAATAAAAGAACTTGAAGCAGAGGGCTATTATGTTATAAAACTAAAACTTACAAATAAAAATGGTATACCTGATTTAATAGCGCTTCCTCCAGGATGTGATGTTCTTTTTTCTGAAATAAAAAAACCAAAGGGAGTATTGTCTGAGCTTCAAAAGTTTAGAATAAAAGAATTAAAAAAATATGGGTTTAAAACTGAAGTATATAAAGGATGATGGCTATGATGTTTATGAAGAATATCTTGAAGCTTTAGACTCGCTTGAGTTTGGATTGTCGCTGGTTATTTCTGAGTATATTGATTCTAAAGTTTTATATCTACCAGTAAACGATTATATATCTCAAATATTAGGAGGTACAGTAAATTATAAAAATAAAAATATATTTTTTGCATTAGAAGTAATAAGAACACAAGGTTCTTTTTTAATGTTGTCGGATCTACAAATAATAAGTTCCGATGATTATCTTGATTTAATTAATTTAAACTTACATATAAAATGAAACCTCTTGATAAAGGCATAAACAATATAATATTAATTATAAACGAAGAGCTGGGTATTGATTTAATTCAAAACTCTAAAAGAAGACAGAGAATATATGTGTTCGGAAGAGCTGTGTTATATAAAATTCTACGAAAACATTTAAATATGACACTAAGTGATATTGCAAAAGTTTTCAACAAAAACCACGCAACAGTATTACATAGCCTAAAACAACTACCTTTCTTATTAAAATTTGATAAAACACTGGCCAGTAAGCATAATAATATTATGTATATGTGGCTTGGAAATGTTGATAACTCTGTTGAAGTTTCAGACCAAGAGCTAAAAACAAGGATAAGATACCTTATAAATCAAAATAAAATGTTAAATTTGGAGGTAGATGAGCTAAATAATAAGCTTTCTGACTACACAGGAAAATATCACAAATACTTAGAGCTAAGTCAAGAGTGGGGATTTAGAGTTGGAGATAGGTTTGACGAGTTTAAGAGAAAAGTAAACACCTTATTAAATGGAATGTAAATATACGTTTGAAGATTTAGATAAAATCATGAATTTTTCTTCATGGTCTCAAAAAAAGAAAGTTGACACTTTGCTTTTTATAGACTGCTCGCTTTATACAAATATGGGTACAGAGTCTACTCAAACCGAAAGAAATATTACCAAGTCTAAGTCTAAAAAGCTATACAAAGCTATATCTAAAATTGATCCCTCAGTGGGACGCCTTATATTAAAATCTATAGATTAATGGCAAATCCAATATCAGCTGATGACATACAAGCGATAAACCACATTAACTATGTGTCTAACAGTATGCATTCTTTGACTGATGATTTGTACGAAGATTTAATGGATAGAGACCATGACAAAGCAAAGCTAAAGGCTAAAAATATAATTATACTAATGAATGATTTAATTAAATCTTTATCTGATGAAGTCTAAAGCAGATCAAAAAAACAATATAATAGCAGAAATTTTAAGATTAAAAAAACTACCTCAATCAGCTAAAGTATTGTTAAAGATAAAAAAACTACAACAGAAATTATGAATAAAGGAATAGCTACAGAGTTACAGGAGTTTTGTGAAACCATAGCAAAAAGATACTCTAACACCAAAAGAGTTGGAAATGTAAACAATGAAGCTTTTACTGTTGAAGAAATAATACCAACTTCAGATCACAGTGCTTGCGTTAATTTTTCTAAGACAGGAGGTAAAGTTGCAGTTGCTTTTTTCTACTACATAAATAAAGGAAGATCAAAAGGATGGAAATACTTTTTTCCAACAGACTCACACGTAAATGGATTTCAAGCGTTTTTATACTACAAACTGGAAGCGGAAAGGAAAAATTATTCTAAGAATTTTTAGCCTTACACTTAGCCCAGTGTATTTCAGCGCACTTCTCGTAATCCTGGATATTTTCAAAGTATTGCCTAACATTATCATAAACATCATTTTCCATAGGGATAAGAGGTCTTGAGGGATTGAATGGTAAATAGACGCGCTCATCTCTATCAAGCATATCTTTATAATCTTCTTTTCCAGTTAAAATCTTATAACTGTCTACCATACATTTATGTTCGTCAAACGCCATACATTTATTGTTTTATAACATCTCCTCCACCAATTACATCTGAACTAATTTTATTAGCCTCTTTGAGTTTATCTTGACGTAGCTCGTATCTATATTCATTTGGATCATTAATTTTTAAGAAATCTAAATATTGCTTTCTTTCTTTAGCCTTTTTAGATTTTCTTCTTTTAACAACGTCATCTTCAAACATTTCTTTCATTACAACTCTTCTTACATCTTTATAAAAAGGAATAAGACCTAAATTACCCATAACCTCCAGAGCCATACGATTTGTTAATTCTTTCTTGTTTTTCTCTCTACTCTCTTCTGTCTTATTAGTAATAGATCTTACAGCTAAATCTGTAGATCTTTGAAGTGTTTTAATCATCGGCCCCATTGGCCCAGCAAGTATACCAATAGCTGTCTCTATTAAACCTTTCTTTTTTAAATCCCCTTCATTAAATTGAGAAAATGTAATGGAGTGTTTAAAAGGATCATACTCCCCTTCTCTAAAATCTCCTAACATATACTCATTAAACTTCTCTACACCAAAAGCAGGTAGAAGGTTAGGTATATTACCCATACTTCTTCGAGTCAATAAAGTTAGCACAGTACCAATTGTTTGTCGAGTAATCATATCTTCAATCGAAGAGTCATCTTCTTCATATTCTGCATCAGTAAACAGCTCATCAAATCCGTCTGAAACAAGAGATAATAAAAGAGGATACATAGTCATCCTTACAGTTGCAGCAGCCATAATCCCAACAGCTTGTTTCTTACTCATATCACCACTTCTTTGTAAAGCCCCTAATGCATTACGAGTTGTTCCATATTCAAACAAACTAAAGGTTGCCATAAATTTATTTACAGCCCTGTAAGTGTTTAAAAGCATTGGCTCATTAGGATCATTTCTTCTCATGTTTTTTATTACACCTTTAAATGGGTTTTGAGAACTACTTATTTTAACACCCATTCTATCTGCTTCTGCGGTAGATTTCTTTACCGCATCAGAATATTCATCGCTTAAGTATTTAGAAGTTCCTTCACCTATTTCAATAAAATCTTTTTTACTTAATTTAATTCCTGTTTCAGCTTCAAATCTCAAAGCAAAAGTACCATACCACATCGGTCTGGTCATTGCTCTATCAGGAGTAGATATAATAGCACCAGCAATCTGATCAATAGCACTAATAGTTTGCTTTGGGCCTAACCTTCCAAGAATACCTAAAACATTCATAAACCCACTCTTAGCTCTCATGGAGTCTGGTGAGCTTTGAGCAAAATTAGACATATCCGCAAATCGAGAAGTAAAAGTTTTAGCATTATACTGTTTAGTGGTCTCTGAAGATCCTAAGTTATTTAATATATCAGCACCTTTTTTACCGCCTAAATATGAAAGTCCAGCAAATTTCTTAAAACCAAGCAGTGCCGCTTTTGGATTAGCCATAACAAAACTAAAGTTAGAAGCAAGCTCTATCCCCATTCTTGGAACACCAGCTAATATTGCCTGATAAGCATTTCTTTTAATTCTATTTAAAAACATTTCTCCTACACCAACTGGCCTCATTGTTTCTCCGTAAGTGATTTTTATCACTTCTTCTACTGATTTCTTTAAAGCATCAGCGGCTTGAATTTGAGCATCAGTACCTTCAGCTTTCATATTTTTTGAAACCTTATTTATAGTCTTCATAACCTCTCTTATTTTTGAAGTCATAAAATAATCTATATTGGTTTCTTGTAAACCTCTTTGAGCAGACAAAGAAGGATCAAAGCTAATAGGTTTTGGCCCATTAGTTCTACCTTCAAAAGTACCAGACTTTGTAGAAGCCTTAGAAAACTCAACAGCCTTTTCATCAATAGCTGCACTTGTTTCATTTGACAACACAACTCTATGAGAATATCCATTTAATAAGTCTATTCTATTTGATCTAATAACTGAAGACGTAAATAAACCTTTTTCAGCTAAACCATTATTAACCTCATCATATATTGATAAAGCCTTCTTTTCGCCTTTAGTTAGGCTGGATTCCAATTTATCTAAACTAATCTCACCATCTACAGTAAATTCCTCAACAAGTTGTTCTAATATTTTTAAATCGTTTTTATATACGTTTTTATTTTCTGGTTTTTTATAAAACTCTATTGTAGCATCAATCATTTCTTTTGCTGAAGGAGCTTTTTTATTAGGCTTTCCGTTTTTATCTAAATTTAAAATATGCTCTCTTGCTAACTGAAGTAATCTAATCTTATATTTTTTAGCTACAATTTGGTTTGCACTATTTCCAAATCTTGCTGTTCTACGAACAATTCCTTTTCCGTCAAACTCCAGAACTTTTTCAGCTGACTCTATTTTACTAAACCCTTGATCAGTGTTCACTTTAAAAGCCTCATATGTTTTAGCAAGTAACCCAAAAGTGTTATCAAATATTACAGTGCTGTTTAAATTACCAAAAGCATCATCAATATATGAAGCAACATTCGATCTTACTTTATCTAATATTATGTTTTTACCTGAAGGGCTTTTGCTTGTTATTGCAAGTTTAATGGATGAAGATAAGTTTTTAAAGTTTCTCTTTATACCTGATAAAGTTATTTTACTAAATGGCTTTGTAACAATTTTTGCAGCCTTATTACTTTTTACTTCTAATAAAATATTGTTAGCCTCTGGAGTTACAATGCCTTGAGAAAGATTCTGCATTACAGATCGCAAGCTTTCTACCATAGAGTAATCAAAAGTACCATCTTCATTTTCATTTACTAATTCCTTTATATCTTCATCTGTAATTAAGTTTAGTTCTTCGGCAATTTTTTTAGAATCTTTATTTGATATTAAATCAGTATCAGCTTTTATATCTTTTATTTCAACTATAGCTTCATCAAGATTATATTCTTTTGCTTCTTTTTCTTTTTTAACTTTTTCAACTTTTACATCTGTATCTGCTTCCGCATCAAGACTGTTTATAATATCCAAAGCTGCCTTAGTATCCGCGCCTACATTTTGAATGTCTAATGTTTTTTTACTCGCTCCGTAAATATCAACCAAAGCTTCAAAAGAATCTAACTTATCTAAAGGTATAGAAGATATTTCTGCTTTTGCTAATATTTTTAAAACATCTATTAACGCATTATTGTCCGCGCCAACTTTTCCTTTTTTAATATTATACAGTACTCCTCCTTTTTTTCGTTTAGTCTTTTTCTGTATTCTGGCTATTTGATCATTAACTGTAGCTGAGTTCATTACGTCAGTAACATATTTAGACAAGTTTTTTACCTGAGCCTCTTTACTAAAGTTTGTTCGTAATACTTTTCGAGTCATAACTAAAGCTTGTTTAGCTCTAACCACACCTCTTACTTGAAGGTCTTTTATCTGGTCTAATACTCTCTGTTGAGCCGCTCTATATGAAGCTTCAGATTCTTTCGCTGCTTTTGATTCAAGTTTTATTTGAGTAACCAATCCGTCAGCGTCTATCACAAGAGTAGATTTCTTTTTCTTTCCTTGAGTTATTCTCTTTGGGTTTATACCTCTTTTTCCTTTAGTAAATACTCCAGGTTCAGAAGCTGCTTTTCTGTTTGCTTCTTTGTTTTTTGTATCCGTTAATGTATTCGGTTCTCTGTTTGGATCAATTGAAACAACAGTGTCTATATTTCTTTTTGTTGGTTTAAGTCCAGTTAGTTTTTCAAATTTAATTTCTAAATCTACTAAACCAGGAGATTTTCCAGTCTGCGCCTTTACTTTTCCAGTATCATTTTGTATTATAAACTCAACAACCTGCTGAATGTAGTCGCTTTCTCTTTCTTGAGTATATCCATCAAGCTCCATTACTAAATCATCTAAACCACGAGTATCTGTATCCTGTCCAGTCTCTTTGCCAAACATATTTTTTTGTTTCTTGGCAAACCAATAACGTCTCATATTGGGAGTAACATTGTTAGCGTCATTCGCATCTATAAATTGCTGTTCAGTTATTTTACCTACTAATGAAGATATACCTAAAGGATCAGCTAATTCTTGTTTTTCTGATTTACTAAGCTCTTTTGATCTCTTTCTTTCTAAATCAATAGTCTCAGCAACTTCTTTTATGTTGGTAGAGTTTTCTGCAATCTCAGAAGTGTATTGCTCTGGTGTTAAATTAGTAGACTCATCCAGCTGCAAAGGAGTACCCTCATTAACATCTATGACGTTTTCTAAAATAAACTCTTGAGCTTTTAGAGGAGTCTTTTCTAAAGGCCTCCCAGTCTTTCTATTTACAGCATAAGCCTTTCCTTCTGCATCTACTTCTACATCAACAGTTCTGCTCCCTGGAACTCTAAATCTTTGAGTACCTCCTTTACGTTGAGATGGAGGTATCGTTTGAAAATTTTTAGGAGCTTTTGGAGTTTTAACTAAAACTGGCAACTCTAAATCTATAGTATAAGTTTTTTTACCCCTCTTTGATCCTTGTCTTTTTATTTTAACCTCAATTCCTGGGTATGCCTTTTTTATTTTATCAACCTCAGCCTCAGCTTTAACTTTGTCATCAGTTCGGAAAGAACTAAAAGCTGCTTCATTACCTTTTTCTTTTACAGATTGCTGTGTTGCATCGCTGTACCTTGTTGTTTTTGTGACAACATTTCCATCTGAATCCACCTTTTCATTTAAGGTTTTAGATGTGTTGTATGTTTTTAAACCACCTATAGATATAGTAGTTGTCTCTACTACTTCCGCTCCGTCTGGCAAGGCGTTTTCTGCCTCGGTAATCATGTTTTTAAAAACATCTCCAGTAGACTCCATTTTAGCGGTAAACTTATTTGTAGGCTTTCCATTCTCGTAAACTCTCGTGAAACCAACAAAATTAGCAGAATCACCGCTACTACTTATAATAACATCTAACTCTCCTGTCTGGGGATTATTATACTTAGCTGTTTGTACACCCTTAGAATCTGGACTTGTTATATCAGAGATAACAGCTTTACCATAAGGTAGTTTTTTGTCAGTATGAGATTTACCAAATATTTTTGGAGCTTTATTTATTCTATCTTTTCTATCTACTTCCGCTTCCTCTTGCGTGGTAGGTTCGGAACTCTCTTGTTCATTTTTGGCTGGACTCTCTTCGGTAATTTCTTCTTGGACGTTGACCTCTCCCACTCCTTCGCCATCTCTGGAAGATTCTTGTACATCCACCTGCGTTGTGCTTGACTCTTGAATGGCATCTACTTTCTCTTTTATTAATGATTGTTTTGCGTTATCAAACTCCTTGTCTGTGTACGTATCTTTATTTATTTTATCCTGAACTTCTTGATCAGTAATACTTTCCTCTACTTCTTTTTTTATGTCATCAGCTATTTTTTGATCCGCAATAATTGCTTTTTCAGCTTGTGTATCAGAGTTTTTAAGCTGTTCCATCATGGCTTTCTGCATATCAGAAACTTGACCTTCTGTTGCGGACTCTATTCCTTCTTCTTTTAATTTAGATCTTGCTTCAGCTCTGGAAACAGATAACACCTCTGTAAAGGTATTTCCATCCCTGGATATTTCTACTGTTTCTGTTATAGTAGATGATTCACCTATAAGAAAATTTATTTCTTGATCTATCTGACTTCTTCTTTGTCTTGTAGCCTCAGACCTTGCATCAGGCAGTTTGCTTTTTTCTAATTCTAATTTAACAATAGCATCTCTTTCTGGCCCTGGAGGAACACCTAAAGCTTGTAAGTCTGCATCAAATTGACTTGTAGCTTTTAAGTCTGTTATTACAGACTGCATTTTTTTATCGTTTTTTATTTCGATATCCATACCAGCAATTTGATCTGGAGTTGCAGTTCCTATTGTTGCCAACATATAATCCTTGGTAACAAGGTCACCATTTAAATTATATCTTGGAGTAGTATAAATACCTCTTGCTAAAGATATAGGAGCATTACCTGCACCTGCAAAACCCTCAAGACCTATTTCAGCCACGTCCATTTCCTGACCAGCTAAAGCTCTTGCGGTTGCTTCACCCAAACTACCTCCAGCAATTTCAACACCTAAACCAGCGGATATCTCAATTCCTTTATTTACCATAGCTCTGGTTACAGTTCCTTTGCCTCCAGCAGCTAATTTTTTTGCTGTTGCTTTTGCCAGGGCTTTTCCTGTACCTCCAATAGCTTTTCCAGCAACACCTGCTGTCATGGCATCAATCATACCTATAGCAAGACCTCTTGTAGCAGCTCTATTTCTAATTCTTTGTAGTGCTTGATCGTCATTTAAAACCATCCTTATCCCTTCAGCATCAAACTTACCTCCTTTAGCCTCTACTTCTTCTTTCATAAATTCAGTATAAGACATACCAAATTCTAAAGCTGCCGAAGCTCCTCCCATAGCACCACCTACAGCACCTGCTCCTGTTCCAAATAAAGCACCAGGGCCAGACACTGCTGTTAAGGCTGCACCAGCTGCTGCACCAGTTGCTGCACCTGCTCCTGCCGCTGCTGCGGAGGCTGGGTTAATCATAGACGAAAGTGAGTCAATAAGTAATTCTGGAGCTATTGAAAGATTCGATCCAAAGCCAAGAATAAAGCCAAGAATACCACCACCATTTTCATCATAAATTTTCTGAAAGCTTTTCATTTCATCAGAAACAGTTACGTTCTCTGATCTCTTAACAGCAGCTATGTATTCTTGTAAGTCTTGATCTGAAATATTTTTTCCTTTCGCAAACAAAGCAATAGAGTCATCTACTGATTGACCTTTGGTGTATCCGTTACCAATAGCACGATACATATCTCCCCAAAAATCAGCACTAAGAACACCTAAAATTGGAACATCATCAAACGCCCAATCCATTGCTTGACCAAGCCAGCTTTCTTCAAGCCAAGTCTCGTCTTCCTTGTCGTTTTTAGGTATTCCATCGTCACCTAAAATAACAATCTCGTCATCTACAATTTCATATAATTTTTTTGCATTAGAAGTAGGATCTAATATACCAGGAAGCTCTTCCTGCTCAATGTTTGGTGTAACATTAACATTGGTTTCTTCTACATCTACTTGAGGAACATCTGCTTGAGGTACTTCTACTTGAGGAACATCAACTGTTGTTGGTGAAGAATCCGAAGATCCAGCCCCTTCCACTTGAGGAGTTTGTGTATTTGATTCCGTATTTTCCTCTGGAGAAATAATAGGAGTATCTCCAGTTTCTTCTTTTTTTTTTTGAAGCTCACCAAAGTAAGACAAATAACCTTCCATTGTAGGAAATGCATCTGGATCAATCTCATCGTACAAAACTTCTAATCCTTCTGAGTCAATTATACCCTGAAGTGTTTCTTTGTCATCTACAATACCCTCTAATAATCCTAATAAATCGTCTAATAATTCCATAAATATTTATTATTACTGAGTCTTACGCCATGCTTTATAGTCTGCAAAGTTTTTACCTGGATTTGATCGTTTCCATATTTTAAAACTCTGAACAGATTTGTTTTCTCTTTTCTTGTTAACTTTCTTAGTAGCTTCATTGACCGCGTCAACTATTTTGTTTGCAATATTTGTTTTTGTTTCTCCACCACTAATTCTAATAGATGTCTCTTTACCAGCTATTTTTATTTTATAATACTCTTCACCACCAACTGTAACAACCTCTGTTGTTGGACTACCAAAACCTTGTTTTGCAAGCTCTCTTTTAAGCTCACCACCCATGGCGTTAACTACAACATCATCTACAACCTCTTTAACTGTACTGTCAAAATTACCTTTGGTACTACCTCCAATTGCATCCTCTATTGTTTTTATAACTGTCTTACCAGAAGGCAGTGTAGACGTGTTAGTTATCACGTTAAGAGGAGGTTTCGATACCGATGTTTTTAATTCTCTATTTATACGAGGTTGTATATTTATTTTTTGAGATGTAATTAAATTCCTAACCCTTCCTCTGCTATAACCCTTACCTGGAGTTAATATGTCAATAGCTGACATAATATCAGTCTCAGTATCAAGAATGTTTAACGACTCATCTATATCAGGAGTCGCTGGATCATCAGGAGTACCGCTATCGGATACTCTATCTATAATAAGATCATCTTGTCCTCCACCTCTTTTTACAACAATCATTGAATCTAAAATATCAAAAGATATAATTTTATCTTCTGGCCTTGTAGCTTCAGCATTTCTGGAATCAATAAGCCTCTTAAGAATAGCTTTTGATGAAGCAGCATTTGGACTTGTAAACACATCATTTAATTCAGATATATAACCTGCATCATCAACGTCCTTATTATTACCTGTAACAGCAGCTGTATTTGGCTGTTGCCCACTAAGACCTTTAGCTTTTTTAGTTGACTGACCAAACTGCGTAAGAATTTCATCTTTTATAAATTGCTTAGCAGCAGCCTCTTGACCATCTACTAATGTAACGCTTGGAGGCTGAGTTGTATAATCAGCTTGAATCCATTTACTTAAATCCGTACCTCCTTTATTTACGAACTCTTGCTCTGTTTGAGCAATAATATATCTATCTGCCCCTGCTGATCTGCCTACTAAAATATTAGCAATAGACAATTCATCTCCCATAACAGTTTCTGATATAGTCTCAACAAGGGTGTTAAATCTTGTTTGACCATCTTTTCCCTTCAAAGCATCTTCCATTTCTCTCGCTCCTTCACGAGTAACAACAACATTACCGCCATCAGTTACTGTGTATCCACTAATAGTGGATGTAATAAAAGCACCAACATTTTTAACTTCATTTGCAACAATAGTGCTTACATCGTACTTTGCTCCATCATCTTGGTATAATAGTAAATTATTAAGATTATTAAAACTTTGATATGCGTCCCTCTGTGTATCCCACTCAGGCATACTTCCGTCTTCATTTAAACGAACCAGGTATGAATTACCTGTTGGTGAAGTAAATGGAACTACATTGTCTAAGTTATTAAAAGCTAAAGTAGATTCCTTTATAGCTGTCTCCATTCCAGAAGCTATAACCTTACCATTAGGGCCTAACTTCTGTCTTGCTTCAGATTCAACAAATTTTGTATTCCAATCTTTGGCAGCGATACCCCAGTTAGCCATATCGTCTTTAGCTGTTTGAAGAGTAGCCATAAAATCAGAAGGTTTTATTTTACCTTTCTTCATTAACTGAGACTGCATTAAAAGAGTTTCTTTTAATCCCTTCGCAGCCAACAAAACTGTTTGACCTAAAGTCTGGTTTTGAAAAGAATCAGCTTTTTCTAACTGAGCAATTACATCGTCTGTATCTGCCTGTATCTTTGCTTTCTTCCCCTCCCTTGCAGTAGCTATAGCATTTACACCAGTTGTAATTTTTGCCGCCTCTTCAGCAAAGTTTAATTGAGATCCTTCACGACCTTGATAAACTTCATAATCCGATACCGACTCTTGTCTGCTAAATTCGTTTGCCATTATTTATGTTTTTTATTGACCAGCTGCTTTAGCATTAGCTAAATTATTGAAGTATGCTTGCTCGGCAGCAGTAAGTTGTTTACCTCCAAATAAAGGAGCTAATTGAGCTGCTGATCCAACTGTACTTACCACTCCGCTTATCCCTTGAGACAAAGCTGCCGCGGAAGCTGCCGCTGATTCTTTAGCAACTTTCTCTTGATCTTTTGCATAACCTAAATCTATACGCTTTAAGTCTTGATTAATAGCGTCTTTAGCATCTGCTTTCATTTTTGCATTTGCCTCTAAATCTTTTTGTAAACCTAAACGAGTAGCTTCGGTAGTAGCGTCAGAAGCTTGTTGAACTAACCCAACACCAGCTGCTAAGTTACGAGGATCTCCTTCTTGAAGAGCTTGTATGTTTTGAGTTTGTGCTTGTAAATTATTTTCAAAAGCCCTATCGTAAGCTTCGGTAGAAACATTTAATCCAGCATAAAAATTCTTTTCTGCTTTCTTTTTAGCCTCAGCCATAGCTTTTTTTGAAGCTGCCGCGGCCTTTTCAGCCATCCTTCCTTGTTTTGCAGATTGACTAAAGGAGTTTATTGCTCCTCCTGCTGAAGCTGCTACCCCTACTACTGCTGCTGTTGTTACTGCCATATTATATTTTTTTAATCATTTCAATAGAATACGTAGAAGCTTCTTCATATCCTATTTTTTTATATACGTTAATTAAAGGTTTATTTTTAATTAAAGCATATACATATTTTTTATTTAGGTCTTCAGCTTGCTTGGTAATAGTTCCAACTAATAAAGCTAAGGCCTCTTTTCTTTTATTCCTATCTTTGTAATGCAAATTAGATATTATCCAATCACACCACACCGCTGTAGAGTTAGTTGTGTACATAAATCCTGCACATATAGGCGTATCCTGGTCGTATACTATATAACCTCCTGTACCATTTTCAGGAAGAAAGTCTCTTGATGGAGCTGTCCATCTCCAGTCCGCCCACCAACCTACAAGTATATTGTCATAGTCGCTTACTTCTAATGGTCGTATATTTAATTTCATTTACAACAAAGATAGTAAATTTTATGGAAAACTTTTCATCACGCTACTCCCTACTGAAAAGAGTTCAACTGGTGATGTTGAGTCGTTTTTTAACTCAAACTCTAAGTAATAACCTCTTGCTCCATGTGACTCCGCAACTGCATTTTTAATAAACATAATAAACTGTCCAACTGTTGGCACAGAACCGCCTGCTACTGTAGTGTCTACAGTAATACTTGTGCTTGTTTTAGCTGTTACTTGACCAATAAAAATTGGAGCTGTAGTGGCTACACCAGCTGTTAAAGTTGCGGCATATACATTATCTCCAATATTTAATATAGAACCAATAGCTCCTGCAAAATCAATTAAAGTAGCAGCTGCTGTTCCACTAACTGCTGTACATACACCTACACCATTTGCTGATCTCATTTGCCAATTAACAGTGCCTGAATTAGTTCTTAAAAAACTAAACCATTCACCTTCTTTTTGCACAAAATAAGTATCAAGCATTGATCCTGGTAAACCATCTGTTAGGTCTGTTTGAAGAGATGTACAAGCCCATCGAGCTTCATTTGTATCCGCTACTGTTGTTGTTGACTCATAAGATAAAGTTTTAAATAACTTAATAGATAAAGTCGGCTCAGGATTAAAAACGCTTCTTATAGAAGATGCTGTAAATGATCCGTAATAAGTGTTTCGTAAAGGATTAGTATTATGTCTCCATAAATTACCTCCTTTAAAGCTGTAAAAAAAACTATTCATTCCTATCATAAAGTCAGGAAAAAAAGAATAAAAAGAAGGCCACCCTCCTTGCCCCCCAAACCTTGGTAGTGAAGAAGAATCTTTATTGTATGTTAATGTTTTATTTGCCATATAGTTTTATTTTTTAAGTTGGATTACAAGGCCCTGAAGACACAACAACTCCGTTTCTAATTCCTAAAGCAGTTGTTCCAGATGGCCCAGGATTTCCTATTATAACGTATTGAAGTGTATTGGTATCATTTAGGTACGCTGAACCATCAGACGCTGTAAAAACAAAATTACCTATCTCTGGCAACGTATTAGTTCTCACAGTATAAGGAACTGTAGTTCCAGTTGCATTTCTAACAAAATAGTAAGTTGTATTTGGAGTAAAACAACCAACTCCTCCTTGAAGAGGTGAGCCTGTAAAAGATGGTAACGCAACAGGACAATCTATCTCCCAATTAAATGCAGTGCCGCAAAGTGGTGCAAATATTTGTAAACCTAAAACTGTTGGGGTTACAGATGTTTTTGGAACAACCATAGTAAATACAGGAGAATCAGGATCTGAAGCATAACCTATAGCATTAGAAGCAATTGTAACATTTTGATTTGTTCCTTGATCCACGTATGCTCCAGAAACTAAGGAGAAATTTGATGGAGAAGTACCCTGTGTTGGGCAAGATCCAGCACTATTGTAAGGGCTATTGGTTAATAAATTTGCGTTTTGATTACCCACATAAGTAGGTAAACCTGTTCCTTGATTAAATATGCCAGCATAATCCACCTGTACTCCAGCTCCGTCAATTAATGTAACTCCATTATGATTATCTGCTGCGGTTAATCTATTGTAATGTGTTCCATTCCATGTTACATCTACACCATCAGGCACAGTGCTTCCCATAAAAAAACGTATTACCACAGCCCCTGTATCATTTGCTAAATCAATATTAGCATCAAAAACTCCATTTTGATTATTTATTGAAGCAGAAAGTCCTGAACCACAAGGAACGAGACAAGCGCTACATGGTTGAGCATTAAGCAATATTCCGTTTAACTGCTGTCTAACTATCAAGCCTTGTCCATAATAACCATCAGGAGCTAAAGTGCTTAATGAAGAATCTGTATATAAAGATGTTGCTGACGAAAAATTTACGCCATCGAAACAGTATGTTCCTAATGTTGCCATAGTTTTATTTATTTAAGGGCAAGTTACTAATTCTATTACTAACCCATTTGATTGTACTCTAATATATTTAGTTGGTTCTGACTTATAATATCCTGCTGTTAAAGGCACTGCTTGACTACTGTTACAAACAGAAGATGAATAAACAAAATCATTTAAAGCAGGGAATGTTCCTGATCCAGTATGATAGTATGTTTGAGACAATGGTTGATTACATACGTCTTGCAATGACTGATTTGTACTTGCTGAAAAAGAAACACAAGTAAATGAGCAATCACAACAAGCCTCATCAGCAGAAGTTGCGTCATAGCAAAACTGCTGACACGATGTCTTTCTGTAGTCGTATATCAAATATAAATATTGATTATTAACAGGCAGAGACAAAGAAGTTATTGTAGACTCGTACAAGCCCCCTGACGGATTAACAACACTTCCATTTGGTATAGTTGCAGATGCAGTTAATAATGCTGCTATATCTGATTGGTTGTTTTGATATAAGGTGTTGCTTGATAAGTATTTAAAATTATCATCAGGATAACCCCAGTCATAATCATCAAAATTAATTTTATTAGATCTTATGGTTAAATCTACTCCATCATTTGGAAAAACACCTAAAGATCTTATTCCAACTTGAGCATCATAGGTAGACGCGATTAAATGAGAATTACCAAACTGACACAAGTCACTATCAATTGGACTTACAGTTGTTGTGTTTTCCCAAAAATATTCTGCATGAATATATTTGTCAGCATCCACAGCCGAGTTCATAACAACTTTTACAACAGTTATGTTTACTTGATCAGGACAACTGTAATCTACTGTAAAACTTGAAGAAGAACCAACAGCGGTTACTTTTACAACTGCATTACTTGGAGTGTTTAAAGATTTACTCCAAGTGTAAGATCCTGAGCCAGTTAAAGTGCTACTTGTAAATGTAGTTCCATTCCATAATACAGAAATTGTAATACTTCCTGAAGTTACACTATATCCAATTGGTACATCTCCAATTACATTTCCAAAATCTACTGTAGAAGAGAAAGCTGTACCAGCTTGTAATCCATTTTTAGTAACAGACGTACCACATGGAAGTACTTGAGGAGGTATAGGAACTGGCTTATCATTCATTGCTAACACGTATTCATCCATATAAGGATCAAACGCTCCTAATTTTTGATTATTTAGATTTTCATAAAACTCATCTCTAAAAAAAGATCTCATACCAGACTCGGAGATTACAGTTAAGCTTTCTCCACCGCCTCCTTCCGAAGCGCCTCCTGATAACATTAAAACAGCTCCTCTTTTTGAATCTGTAAAATAAGTATCAAACCCATGAGTTATAAAACTTTCAGGATTAAAACTAATTCCATACTCTTCAATACGAGCAATTTGAGTTCCTAATATTTGAGGAACTGAAGTAACCACACCGCCACCAGTTGAGTCGGTTAATTGGTTTTTACTTGCTAAAACATATGAAATTTTATCCTCTTGCAAAACTAATATATCTGTTTTACGAGCGTGCATTTTTTGAATAGGCCCATAAGAAGTTTCTAAATCCTTAAAGTTTACTAAACCTAAATTAAATTCATTTAAATTGTTTGTTCCAGAATTACTACTATAAACACCGCTGTAAGTCATTCCTTCAAACCTATCAGCTTCCTTATAGTCTTGATTAGATACAGCTAAAGTTCTTTCTCCTAATTGAAAACTTTTAGCGGCTAATCTATCTTTAATTTTATAGCTTTCAACACCATTTCCAAATGTGTAAACATCAGAAAAATTTAACTCAACAATTGCATCTTGTGAAGAAGTTTGGTCTTGATCATAATCTCCTGTTCCTGATAAATGATTATAGTTGGAGTCAATATCATACATTTCACTTGCATCATAATATAAGTCTGGATTTGCGTCTAAAGGCTCTGATTCAAAAATCATCAAGGTATTAGCTCTAAATACAACGATGTCAGCAGCTATACTTGATTGTCTGTCAGAAGCAAAAGCTCTTTCAGCTCCAGGAACACCACTATTTATACCAAAGTATAACGGAGAAGTTGCATCACCTGGAACGTCTTGAACAAAACCAAGCTTTACATCAAATCTTGTACATGGAAGATTACCAGCAAAACCATAAGGATTTCCTGAAATAAAAGGAGGGAATCCACTGTTTGGAACTGAAACATTTACATATCCAGCATCATAAGTAGCAACAACATCATCAGCACCAAAACCATTTACATTTCCTGGAGAAGCTAAAAGAACATTTACATTGTCTCCATCGTACCATCTTTTCATATCAGCATAATCTCTGCTGGCAACAAATTGCTGTTCCCATTCCCAAGTATATTCTTTCGCTCCACCTGGCCAACCAGTTGCAGATCTTTGAGCTTTAAATTTTAACTTTATAATAGAACCACCTGGAACAGTATAGTTTGTTGTAGAAAGTACAGCTCCTGTTGTTGGATCATATTCTGTTGTAAAACAAGGATATCCTACTTGTCTGTTTGAATCACATCCAAGTCTTGCAGATGAAGCTTTTTGTTCTCCGTAATCTATAACCGAATCGTCAGGAATTGTAACATTAAAATTTTGATTTTTAACATTCATGTATAAACCTGGTAATTGACTTATATCTTCAAAACCAATTTCTCCAGCTTCTTGTAAGAAATCTGTAGACTCTGCCGTTATATCTAAGACAGTAACTTTCTCTACCCTTGGTAAAGCTCCATCTACATCTCCTTTTACTATTAGCGTTTGCCCCTTTGTAACCTTATTAGCGTTATCACCTTCTAATTTAAAAAAGATCATATTGTCGCTTGGTCTTACATAATAGAAATTAGTAAATATAGTTTCATAAGTACCTAAACTTGGTTTAACAACAAACTTGTATTTTTTAGCCCAATAAGGAGCAATGCTATTTATTTGAACTAAAATGCTATTTACACTAACTGAATTTGCTGGTTCAATATAAACTGTGTTATATTCAGAAACCAATACTGTAGAGGCACGAGCATACTCGTCCATATAAACAATTCCTGTTTCATAATCTCTGTTACTATGTAAGCTCGTAGTATCATTATCTGAAGTGAATGTAATTTCTCCAGAAATAAATCTAAAAAACTCAAACATATTTGTTGTTATCGGAGCATTTGGATCTGTAGAATCTATGGATTGATAATTCATTGCAATTACCTGCAACTCAAATGTATCAGATCCTGGAGAAAAACCTGTTAATGCAAACCCTTGCTGTGCAGTTGCGTCTGTTATGCTACTATTAAACTTAGTAAATGTACAGTCTATTGCTGGAGAAGATAACGTATTATTAAATAAATCTGTTAAAGAATTTCCTGTGTCTGCTAATGGTAAAGTTTCAAATCTACCATCTGATAATATACCTGTTCCTATTGCATCTTGAAACTGAGCTGAACTTACAAAATCATAAACAGAAGAATAATCTTCACTTAATGTAATAGATATTGTTAGTGGAAAAATTGCGTTTTTAAACTCATTATTAGAAATGTAACAATCAGTAGTGGTTGTTCCTGTTAATTTAGCGTGTTCAAAACGAAAAGACAAACCTATTACAGCACCTACTTTTAATTTATCAGAAATTTCAGCTAAATTAACAGTAATTTTACTATTATCTATATTTTCAGTTGTTCCAGAAAGAGTATAAGCGATACCATTACCTGGTGATGGAAGTGTTAAAGTTATAAAATCTACGTTTTTAGAAACGTAGGTAGTTGAATAATTTAAAGCAATATTTGAACCTTCAGCACTATTTCTTCTAAAGTTATATCCATCTACAAAGTTTCCGTAAAACAATCTGTTACTCATGATTGTTTGAGCTTTTGCTAATCTTGGAACATTGTCGTATTGTCTTAATAACTCATCTCCACCTATTGTTGTGTATATTTTACTATTTGTAAAAGAATAAGTTTTAGATGTATTATCTGCCCACCCATAATCTTGTTTTTTAAATCGCTCTATTACAAAAATAGAATTTGACGTTGTTTCTTTATATAGTAAGTCAATTTCTAAAACACGTTTACTACCAGTATTAAAAGTTATAACTGCTCCGTTATACCTATTAACCATTCCGCCATTTAAATAATTTCTTGTGTCAAAAGTAAATGTGCTTGCCGCAAAAGCTGGTTTTGTAAATAATGAAGTAGCGCTATATTGATTATCCTGATACCTGTATCTATAAGCAAAACAAACAAATCTTTCTTTTAGATAATTTTCATTACCAGGTAAATTTACAAGCTGAACTAATGGAGCAGGTAAGTTTACATTTGATCCAACCACATCTTCAAATCCAGGAGGTTTAACTATTACAGATATGTCTTCTTCAACAATTTGATCTGTATTTCCAACTGGAAAAGGATAATTTCTTCCTATATTTATCATTCGAGGAGGATTTAAATCATCTGTAAAAAACAGTAATTCTCCATCTACTAAATCAACTGCTGTTATTAAATACTCAGGATCAAAATTTAATACTGAAGTAGAAACCACATGGTATCTAACAACTTGATTTTGAGTGTTAAAGGAAACTATTAAGTCAATACCTCCAGTTTTTCCAGGGAAATTTACATCGTGTATAAACCAATAAATATTTTCCCTCATACCATCTTCATAAGCCCCTATGCACACCGCAGATGAGGATAAAGAAGTTCCCTCAAAACCAATTGAAGTAAGCTGTTCATTACCTCTTGAGTTTTCAACAGCGCCTATTTCAGTCGTTTCTGTAGATCCTAAGCGAACATTCATAGCGTCAATATACTCCCCAGGAGGAAGCAATCGTTCGTCTATGGATTTATTCATTCTACCTGCAATAAAATTAGTTGTAACTATTTCAGACTTCCCCATATTATTTTATCCATTTATTCTGGCCTCGTAAATTCATTAATAGTCTACCAGGATGTATATTGCTTAATCTTATTTTTGCATTTCTTAATAAAGAAGATTTATCTTTTCTCGCTCTATTAACAACATATTCTGTTACTCCAACTCTTCCGTTTAATATAGAGTATCTAATATATGCATATATGTATTGTTCAAATAGTTTATTTACGTGAACGTCAGTATCAACACCATTTTCCATTCCATCAGATACATATTCTAAAACAACTGAAGAAGAAGCTATCATATTACTAAAGTTTATAACTCCTGATTGCTTATCAATAGTAAAAGTTGGATTAGAATTAGCTGTTTCAGTATTCAACCCAAAACGAGATCCAATAGAATAATTAAAACACCATACTCCATTTATTTCCCACCCTTCAGATCCATTATACGGACTACTTGAATTTAAGTAAATACTTGGAGCTGTTGTTGACATCTGATTTAAGTTAACCTCAGACTCTTGAGGGCTTAATGCATTTCCGTCTTGATCAAATAAAATATTAGAATTATTGTCCTGAAGGTATGCTGAAGACCAATTAGTTTGAATATTTTCTGATAAAGGATGTAAAACACCATTTACCATTTGAGAAATTCTAACCCAGTTTACATAGTCAGGAGGTAGAACAAATCGCAATTGATTAGTAACGTCTAACTGAAGAATTTTTATCTCCTTCATTGCATCATAATTTAATTCTTGTATTCCTCTTTTTGCGTGAAATAAAACCTGGTATCTTTCTATATTATTTATAAGCTCATGATTCCCTTGATACATTAACATAAAATTGTTAACTATATCTGACAAAGAAACAAACTGATAAGAACCCCAGTTAGCATCGGTAGGGTTATTCCCTGAATTTTGATAATATGCGTAATCGTTTATATATGCCATAATTATGATTGTTGTTGGTTTTCAGTTATTTCTAAATTTTGACCAAAAGCTAATACATCAGCTTCTCTTATTTCAAGCCCTACATATTGACATATTTTAGCAACAAGCATAGGTTCGTCAGATAGCGGTAGTTCAAAATCTTGATAATCTGCCGCTGTTGGATCAAATAAAGGCTCTCCTGCTAATAATGTAGCATAAGTCCAGTTTGGAGGAAGAGGATACCTTACATACTGAGATGTAAATTGACCTATTTTATTTATTGTGTTTGGATAAGCTTGAGCTGCTAAAGCATCTTGAGTATATGCAGGATATCCAATATTTGGTCTTGTTAAAACAGAATTGTTTAACATTGTAATTTTACTTTGAGCAACTCTTTCGGCTTCTATAATGTTATTAGCAGAATATATGTTATATGTTTTTCCTATAGCATTCCATACAATTACTCCAGGTGTTGTAAATACTAAAAGATTAGTTGCACTAACTACTTGTGAAACTATAGTATTATAAACCACTCCGCCTGTAATAGTTGAGACTATATCTCCAACCGCTACTCCTGCTGCAATAAAGTCTGCTGTAGTATCAGCTACAGACACACCTCCACCATTGGTTGAAGTTGTAGTGCCTGCCGCTAACTCTTTTGTATATACCATCATCTTATTAATTAAGTAATAATCAGAAGGTAATGTATATAGGTTAGTCTGTATATTCCCTAACTGAGTTGTTGCAGAGTTTAATAAAGGAGTGTTTACATAAAAAGTATCAATAACCTCAACTAAACCTTTTGATATATCAGCATAACCAGATCCTGATTGTCTAAGATTTTCTTTAAGCAATTGATTGTTGTATTGATAAAAATAATCTTCAAACATATCCATTTGAGCCTGTTGGGCGTACAGATTAAAATCTGCTGGAGATATGTATCCGTAATTATTTTTATTGGCTAAGGCTAATACAGTATTTCGTACTTCATTTATAGGCATAATTAATTCTTTTCACAAAGATAGCAAAAAAAAAGAGGCTACTTTTTTTTGTAGCCTCTTAAGGTATTGGTTAGTTAATTTGCTTATTAAGCATTAACAATACTTGTAACAGCTTTTGGTAATAAAACCTCATAGTAAGGTTTTTGCCAAGACGTAGCTAAAGCTTGTTCCATTCCGTCCATGATAGAATCATAAACATCATGACCTACTTGAGCTGCTGTTGTTACTGTAGTTGTAGTTCCGTCAACATAATCAATTGTTACAGTTGTTGCTGTAGCTGATGCAGTAGCAAGAGCTTTAACTCCGTCAATACTAATTAATTGACCTGTAATTGGAGCATTTGTAATTTTAAGAAATTTTGCCATTTTATAAAAAGTTTTTAATGGGTTAATAAAGTACAAAGATAGCAAAAAAAAAGCCACCTTTTTAGGTAGCTAATTTTTCGTTAGTTAGTAGTTATTACTTTTTATTTTTTAACTTATTTTTTAAAAGCTTATAAACCTCAAGCCCTTCATCTGATTGTAAAAAAGAACCGATAATATAATTTGGATCTTCTCCATAAGGAACTGTAAGCATTTTCTTTTTATTATTAGGTAAGTTATAGTAAACATCTTTGTTATTATTTCTGTAAGCAATAAATCCAGCCATTATAAACTGATGAATAGTATCCATTAGTTCTAACATTGGATCATTTATTGTAGCCATAAAATCTTCTGGCCTTGCTTTTGCATATAAAAGAATGTCTCTTTTTAATTCTGGAACAGTCATGTTGTCTACCCCATTACCCATTAAAACTCTACAAACTGATGTTAGTTTATGAATATCAGATGTTATTTTTTTAGCCTCTATTTGAGCCTCCAACTCTGCTTCTACATATTCTAACTCTTCAGCTGCATCTTTTGAGCTGTTAATTTCCTCAAATACCATCCCATTACTTGGGTGATAGTGTAAGAATTTTTGTAAAGATTGATTTTGTTTTTCCACTATAAGCATTCCGTCTTCAAAAACGATTGGCTCTAAAATTGCGTTTCCATCTTGTTCATCTTCAAAAGGAGATTTTTGATTACGAGCATAACGCAAAGGCCTATTCACGCCTTGTTGTTCGTCAAAATGTAATAAAGGTGATCTTTGTGAGTGTCTTGATGCCAACATATATGAAAGTGGATGTTGGTTACCTGTAAGCCTATAGGCTTTGTTTTCGTACTTTTCTTTTTGTTTTGCCATTATAATATAATTTAATTTGATTTAAAAAAAATAATTACCCTCGTCATTATAACGAGGGTAACTATTACTACTATTTACTATGCATCTTGGAATAAGAAGAAGTTGTTTGCACCTAAAGTACATACAGCTCTTTCACTCAAGAAGTTTACTTCCATTGCATCAAGATCGCTATTTCTTGCTCCACCAGCAGAACCAGTGATCCAAGTTTTGTAACGTCTATCTTCAGTTTCAGAAGCTCTATATCTTACGTGTAAGAAAGGACGTTTAGCGTTCTTTCCTAAGATTTGATCATAAACTGTAGTTGAACCAGCTGGAACTAATAGTCCGTTGATTGCCCCTGCGTTTACACCACCTCTCATTGTAGGATCGTTTAAGTATTTCCAGTCAGACTTGTAAAAGTCATATCCTCTACGGAATCCTGTAAAACCTAAGTTTAAAGCCATGTCTTTATCATTGTCAAATAAACCATAAGAAGTACCACCTGCTCCATAAGAGTTTTGTGCTGCTAACATATCGTCAATGTCGAATGAGAATTGTCTGTTTACAAAAATTACATTTTCTTCAATAGAACCTTGCTTATCAAGACGTTGGATTACTTGATCAAACTGAGCTAATGCAACTGGGTTTCCACCTCCGAAAACATTTCCTCTTGTTGATACACTATAGAAAATTCCGTCAGATCCTGAAAGATTAGCTGCACCTGCACCTACTCCTACACCTTGTAAGAAATCTGCTGCACCTGAAGCTGCGTCTGCTGGAACTGCTTCCACCATTGCTGTCTCTAAGTAATCTTCAAAACGTAATCTTGTATCGTGTTCAGACTTTAGATACCATAAGTATCCGCTTACTCCGTCTTCACCTGTTACTTCAATCCATCCAATCTGAGCCATATCAGAACCAGAAACAGTATATTTGTCTTTGATAATAATTGGCTTGTTGTCAAAAATAAAGTCATCAGCCTCATTAGATCCTACCATTCCATTAGTTCCTTTTGCAAATTCAGAACCATAGATAAAGATATCACATGATGTTGCTGCTACCATAGCTTGTCCACCAGCTTCATAGTAAGCTACTGTAAAAGTCCCTGGTGCTGCTGGTGTTGGAGCTACTTTTACAATTGCTTTGTTTTGTAAAGTAGATCCTGGTGTGTTGTCCGAAATCATAACTGTTTGTCCAACTCTTAATGAAGCTAAAATTCCAGAGTTAGCATTTAACTGTGGGTTAAAGTTAGCTGGGTTGTTCGCTCCTGCGCCTGGTGCTGCTCCAACTCCTGGAATAGTCCATACGCCATCTACAGCTCCTGCTGCTGATGCTGAGGTACAGTTTTGATATTTAGTGTGTAATCTTCCTTGCTCTGCCCATTTAATAAGGTCAGAGTTAGAAGGCATTTCAGCACCTACCATTCTTAAGAATGATGCTACTGATCTATTTCCATAACGCTCAAATTCCTTTTCATAAGTATCAGGTAGATACTGGTTCAAGAAATCAAAGTTGTTTATGTAGTTTGTTGATAGTGGAGTTTGCTGCGCACTTGGCTGCAAGTCAAATCCTGGTGTCAAATTTACTGCCATTTTTTAATTTTTAATTGTTTAACTTTTTTTAATACTTCTAATTTTGAGTCCTCTTCCATGTTCGTTTCTACTATTACTCACTGGGCGTATCTTCATTCCGTCTTTTGAGACTGTTTGAGATTGTTGTCTAATATCCATATTAATGTTTTTAGATTTTCTTGAAACATTGTCTACAGCGTTAGCAACACCCTGATCATAAAAGTATTGAGCAAATTTATCAGGATTCATAGCTACCGATAAAGCTTTATGGTAACCTACAGCGTCAGTAATTAATCCATCTTTACCTACATATTGACTAATAAAATTACCAACATTAGATTGTTTATTTTTTAATTCCTCCGCAGTCCCTGGTTTAAAGGTTAGTTTACTATCCGATACATTGAAATCAAAACCTTTGAAATCACTGTTAAAAACATCATTTGTTTTTTGAACAAAAAACTCAGCCTTCTTGCTGTTTGCTTCTTCTAAACTTTTAGATTCTTCGATGTAACTCTTATAAGCATTAAGATTTTTTTCTTGATCTTCAGATAACCCACCCCCACTTGACTCAAGAGGAATATTATATTTATCTTTTTGTTCATTTAAAAACTTCTTTGCCTTAGCAAGTTCACGTTTTTTTGCTAACTTCAACTTCTTGATTTCTCTTGCTTCATCCAGCTCTTCGTCATAACTGAATTTATCTTCGATTAAATCTTGAATATCTATTTCATCTAAACCTTCTTCGACAGATGAATAGTAGTTAGCCAGTACAGCATTATCATCCATAGAATCAAAGTCTTTTTGTAAATTATAAAAGTCTTCAATTCCACGACCAGTTTCCTGCTTGTACTTAAAATACGCTGATACATCCTCTGGTAAATCTAAATTTGCCTCTTTTTCCGCAAACAAATCATCAACAGACTTTATATCTTTGTCGTATCTATTTTTAATATATGAAAGAACGTCTTCGTCTTTTAAACCGATATTTTCATTTATCGGTTCTTCAACAACTTCTTTAGACTCTGGCGTAGAAGAGTTAACTTCTGGACTATCCCCAGACACATTAACTTTATCTACATCAACTTTCTCGTCACCTGAGTCTTCAAATTTTTCTTCGTGTTTTTTTAGTAATTCGTTTTCTACTTCAACACGAGATTTTTCTTCTTTTGTTACTTCTTTTACTTTAAATTCCATTTGATTTTATTTTTAACAAAGTTAATACTTATTTTAATTAAATTTTTAGCTATTTATCGTGGATTAAATTCAGAAAAATCAAAACCATCTAAACTATCCTCGTTTGATTCAAAATTAATAGAAGGTAAATTACGTTTTCTTTGTTCAATCATTTTAGATTGATTAGTGGATTGTTGGTTTATTCTTTTATTTTTTTCAGACTCTCTGTTTTTTTCTCTTTCATCTATTTGAGACTGCTCAACTCCTTTTAATTGCATTTGATAATTAAACTCAACCTCCATTAATTTAGATTTTAACTGAGCTTCCATCTGCATTTTTTGAATTGCCATTTGAGATTCAGCAGTCATTGTTTCCATTTTAGTTGCAGCTGCTTGTTGAGTTATTTGCATTTGCTGTTGAGCCGCAGCTTCTTGAGCTTGCATTTGCTGTTGAGCTTGCATTTCTTGTTGCTGCATTGCTTGTTGCTGTTCTCTTTCTTCTTTTTGTTTACGTTTTAGTTTCAGTAATTGATTAGCCATTTTTAAATTATGTATCTCTCTAATATCAATAGCGTCTTCTAAACTTATATTTCCTTGAGACAAAGCCATTTGTATATTTTGCTCTAACATAGCTTTTTCTTCTTCATCTGGAGACATTTCTATAAATATTCCAAAATCATATAAATAAAGATTTTTTATTTCATCAATAATCTGTAAATTATATTTACCAATTTGCATAGCAAACTCATCTCTAAAATCAGCATATTCTAATATATCTGCCATTCTTATTGATAAGCATTCCGCTAAACTTCGAGTCATATATAAACTTGCTTGTAAAATATGTCTTGTCGCTGTATTAGAATTTAATGCCGCTAATTTATTTACGCCAACTAAAGAGTTGGGATCTGGACTTGAACCATCACGAGCTTCGTTAAGTCCAGTAACTGACCTGATCATATCTAAATAATGATTATAATTACCTATAAGCATTTGCATTTTACCTGCTCCGCTTGAAGCAGTTAATTGAGTTATAGGAACTTTAGCGTTATTAAACTCTCCGTCTTGAGTAAAACTTCTACCAATAACGCTACCTGTTTGAAAGTAAAGCCTTAAAGCATCTTCTGGATTATAAGCACTTCCAGTTCCTAAGTCCACTTCATTTAATCCATCAGCATCAATAAAAACCCCATCAGGAACTACCCTTGAAACTACTTGCTGTATTTTCAAATGAGTCATTTGGATTAAATCAGCAAACGGAATCATTCTTCTTACTAAAGATTCTACAGAACCTTTATACATTCGTGGAGCGCAGGCTATGTAGTTCGGCCTTGCATATTGATTGGCTGATTTAGGTCTAACCATATTTTCACTTAGTTTCCACTGAAGCATTATATTAGTACCCATAACCATCACTCCATCATACCAAACATCAATTCTTTTTGTAACTTTTTCAAACTTACCCTCTTCCTGCATTTCAACAGGAGGATTAAATTGATCATCTTTTTCTACAGTCTTAAAACTTCCATCTGACATTCTTTTCTTTTTATAAACAAAAGAGTGAGTAGACTTGTAGTTAAAGTATAATAATGTAGCGGTATCTCTATGAAACATACTATTATTATAAGCTTGAGCGTTATTATAATATTGATACCAAGATTGACTGTATTTAGAAATTTCATCTAAATCAGAAAGAGTTAGGTCTGGATCTATTTTAATTAGCTCCCCAATAGGAACTGTTTTTATTTCTCCCCAATAAAAATTATCCTTAAAATAAGGATCTTCAGTGTAACTATAAACTACATTTGCTGGATCTACATAGTCAACTTTAACTCCAGTTCCAGGCAAAAACATATGTTTACATATTCCTATACCTAAAACAGTTTGATCATAATCAACTCTTTTCCTTATGTCTTGGTAATGATTTTCATCCAACAAAGTATTTATTCCAACCTCTTGAGCGATTTCAATAGCTGGTTTGTATTTCATTTGCATATATAGCTCAAGCTCTTCATCACTTCCAGGTAGCTCTTCTTCAGCTACACTAAAAACAGGTATTTGAAAATCTTTTTCTAACTGCCTTAAAACTGGTGCTGCTACCATGTCAGCTTGAACCATGTCTTGAAAAACACTACGTTTTTCAGCAGACATAGCGTCCTGAGCGTAAGTTTTTACTTTAAAAAGCCTATCAGACATTCCGTTTACAACTATGTCTACAAACTTTGGTATTATAGGAACTGGAGTCCAGTCCAAATTTAAGTGACTTAAATCTCCATCTACTGCTATTTCATTTTTATATTTAGCTATAGACTGTTCTCCTCTGGCGTATAGCCTAAGTCTATTAAAGTCAGCCCATTGATTATAAAACCTACACGAACCACTATCCTTTCTAAACCACTCGTACTGAATCGCTTGACCTACTTGCAAGCCAAACTCCATAGTATCTTTAACGGAATCTGATTCAAATTGATCAGGAAAAGCAGCCGAGTTAACTTGTATTTTTACATCTTTCATTTATTAATTAATTGACTAACCGAAGCTGTGTTATTATATCTTGCAAAGTTAATGCTTATTTTCGATTTTTGTTTAGACGGAGTGTATAGGTGTTTTTGATTTGCCATTATAGCTAAACCTGAACTAATAGACGCATCAAATTTAGTTCTATTATTTATATCAAACTTAGCCCAATCCTCTAAGGTTCTTTGAAAATGCATTATTCCCATATCATCTTGATCTCTATATGATCCCTCCATGTCTAATCCTACATATTTTTCTATATAAGATTCTATAGCAGAAGCGTGAGATTGTTTTACATCCTCACTTGAATTTGGTATTCCACCTAATTCTTTTTCTGTTTTTGACAACTTATTAAATCTTTTGTCAGGCCTGTTTACACTAAACTGCCTATATCCTCTATTTTTTAAATGATATAATAAACGTGGTTTATTATTTTCACACAAAATAGGCATTCCATAAAAAACCATAGCCATTAAAACATCTTCAAAAAACAACTCAGCAGTTTGAGGACGCGCTATGTATTCTAAAAAAAACTCATTACTTGGAGCATTATCCATATTAAATTTCGTCAATCCATGTAAAGATCCATTAGATCCTTTCCCAACAACAACCCCTGATATATCATATGAGTCACACCCAAATGTACCTACGTGTTCATTCCCTGGGTATTTTACTCCATTCTTTGTTATAATATTATTTTGCAATGCTTTTTCTGGTAACCAAGTTACAAAAAATCTTCCTCTTTTATTAGGTGACCAAATAACCCTGGTATCTTTAATTCCGTTCTCCCAAGAAAAAGATCCTTGAGTCACATATCTTGCAGTAATTAAAGAATCATTATAGTCAATCTGTTGATATATTTTAGTTAAATTAAATATAGATTGTTTACTTTCATCTCTAAAAGCGTGAGACTCAGATCTTGGAAACTGTCTGTAAAACTCGTTCAAGGCATCAGGATCTTGCTTTAACGAATCAACTTCGTTTTCCCAATAATCTAAAGCTCCTTGATTTATCATCTCTCCATCAATACCAAGTATTGGTGATTTAGGTGATCTAAAAACAGGCATTCCATACCTGTCAATAAAACCTTCCATGTTCCATTCCATTGGGATGAAAAGTGAATATAGCCCACTTTTAGTTTGACCATTTGAGTTTCGTTTTCCACAATCAGAATCAATGTATAATTTTTTAAAATTACTACCACCTTTGTCAAGCGCATTTGAAGTAGATCCCATCATACATTTACCAATAACTTTACTACCTAATCTAAGACAAGTCTTAGTAACCCTCCAGTTATTTAAAATATTGTCAGGCTTTTCCCATTTTCCACTTTCATCGTGCAGTAACAATTGTAGTTTTTCCCCATCATAACTGTTATCTCCAGTATTTTTCCAGTCAATAGTAGTATCAAGACCTTCAAGTTCCTGTTCTTCAGTTAAATACATATTCTTTTTAGTAATTTTTGAAGCAGGTACTCTATAAGCTAATTCTGTTTTTGGTTTATCCATACCGTCTTGTATGGGTTTAAAAAAGAAAGGGTAGTTGTTGGATATAGGAACTATCTTGTCAGTAAACATTTTTTTTGCATCAGATCCTGTTTTAGATAAAACGCCAATACGAGCATCTTTTGTTATTGTACCAGTATTTACTCCTTCACATGAAGCCATAAAAGAAAACCCTGAACGTCTAATTTTCAAGTAATCCATTCCAAAACTTCTTTTATCTGCTTTGCAAGCTTCCCAGAATATATAAAAAACCCTATTAGCCTCCCTGTAGTCAGGAAGCCCTACATCTATCTTCGTCCATTGAAGATACATATAATGAGTTCCTGTAATATAAGTAGGAACTCCATTATTGTAAAACCAACAACCCAACTCTCTGTAGTTAAATTCATTTTCAATATAATCAATCCACTCATTTTTAAAACTTAAAGGAGCTTCGTGCCATTGAAAAATAGATTTTATTTTTTTTAATTGCTTAGGTAATTCTTTAGATTCCCAAAACTGATCTTCTTTTTTTTTTGATCTTTTAATTATGTCTTTTGAAGGTTTTGGAAGAGCTATATTAAGACCACTGATATTTATTATTTCATCAATTTGGCCTGTTTTTGATATAACAACGAAATTGTATTTTTCATTATAGCCATAAGCCCATGATTTAGATTTGTTTTTTATAGACAAAACATTTTTAGGAACTATATTTTTAAGTTCAGTGTATAATTTATTTTGATCTTGATTCTGCAAATCCTTTTGGTGTATTATTTTTTTTAGTATCTACTCCTTCTATTTGATCTTTTTCTTCTTGAATTTTTTTTAGTATTTCAAAAGCATCCATAATACAAAGCTTTTTTGTAGCAGCTGCATTTTTTAATCTATCAGCAGCCAGCTCATCATCTTTATCATACTTAATAATATCTTCTTTTGCAACTTTTATTAATTGCAAAACAGCTGACTCACCAGCTTTTATAATCTCTTTTTTTATGTTTTTTATATCCATCTTTATTTCGATTATATTTAAGTTTTAATTTATCTACTTTCTCATACCATTCGGTATTATTTTTTTCAATTTTTTTATTACTCATAATCAGAAACCTTGTAAAACATAACAAAAACTTTTCTTCCCTCTTTCCATGATATGTTTGGATATTTACTATGAAAATAACTTGAAGGGTAAGAAACTAATCTATTTTCTTCATAACCAACAACTGTACTTAATCTCCACCTATCTAAGTTGTTAGCATCTAATTTAATCATTTTATCGTAATCTTCATCAGTTATTTCTTTAGGAATCTCTCTTCCATAAATATCATGTTCCCATAAAGCAGTTCCATGAAGATCTTCCTTTTCTCTTGGAGACAAATAAAGAACTAATGCTCTATCTGGTTTTTCACCATTAATATTTAAATCAGAATGAATCCTCCAGGAAACATCCAAGGTGTCTGTAGATACTCTAAAAAAACTTAAAATATTTTTTATCTCTTTACCCTCTACCATAGACAGCCTTGAAGTAACATACTTATCAAACTCTTTATTTGATTTCTGTATGTGAAAATCTTTATCTCCTGCTTTTATTTTATTAAAAGTATTTTTATCTAAATAATCATTAGCTATTTTAAATAAGTTTTTTTCTACAAAGTCATCTAATATATAAATCATAAAGAAAAAGTTATGTTGTTGGTAAACATTCTGTAGAGTCTTTCTCCATCTATATTAAACTCATATTCGCTGTCTGGCTGGTAAGATATTTCATCACCAACTTTCAAGCCCATGCTTAACAACTGATCGTTAATATATTTTATTGTTCCAAACAAAGGTTCTTCTGTAATTGATTTTTTTATAAAAGATTTTTTAGTTGGAGATGGTTTTATAAAACAATATTTATTATATCCTTTCCATTCTCCGTTTTGCTTATATAGAAAAAATTGATCTGGATCAACAAGAAATAAGTCTTCCATAAAAAAACTTTTTCCACTTTTTCTACGACCATACATATCGTAATAAAACTTAAAAACATTATGATGAACTAAAAGCATATCACCTTCTTTTACAGGCCCTTTATAGTTTATAGGAGTAGATACTACTACCGCATAGCGGTTAGAAGCGCTATGGTCTTCTTCTGAAGTGCTTATAATAAAATTTATATCACCATAAGCTTTTGTATTATCGTATCTCTTATCATTATAAGGTTTTACAATAAACGAATAAGGAGATTTCATTAAAAATTTATATTATATTCTAAAGATATAGGCAAGGTACACTTAAATTCTTTCCAAAGCAAAACTTCATCCTGCTTCATAATCCAAATTTTATAAGACTTAGCTTCAATATCATGTTGTATAAGATGTATTCCATAACTTCCGCCTAAAACATCTTGACCTACTATATAATGCATAGCGCCAGATTTATAATCTGCTCCGATTGAAATTTTTCTTATGTCCATTTAATTTAAAATGCTGGCCCTAATGTTAGGACTCTGTAATATACATTGACAAATAATTTACCATCACCTTGTGTTGGATTAGAACTGGAAAATAAACTAAGAGGTTGATTAGCAGACAAAGCTAATGAATTTCCAGATCCTCCGCCTAAAATAAGTTTTTGTGAATAATCTGCACTACCATTTGCAGTTACAGCTGCTAAAGTTGCATAAACAGTAGAATTACAAACAAATTCTAAATCATCTCCAAAATTATAAGCCGCAGAAACGAATTGACCATACACCGCAATATCTATTACATCTATAACCTTATTAGCTCCTTGAGCTGCAATTATTGTATACTCTTTAGTTATATTTTGCAAATTATATGCTGGTACTTCCACCTGAGCAACAAGCGTGTCAATACCAAAATTAGACTGTAACTGCGCTATAGTGCAAGTTTTAGTCATTAAGTTATTTTCTGCATCAGTTATAATTAAATAATCTGCTACATCAATATTACTAATATTAGGATACGCTGATATGTTGCTTATTTTTGCCATGTTTTTTTATTCTGCTACCTCTAAAGGTTTTTCTTCTGGTTCTTTAACTTCTCCAGTTTGCAGGTTTATAACTGCATTCTGACCAAATTCTTCCATTAAAGATTTTTCTTGTTCAGCAAACTTTGCCTTAATATCAGCTATACCTGAAACAAGTTCAGCTTTTTTAATTTCTAAATCTGCGATTTCAAATTTTGAATCATTAAATTGTTTTTGTAAACCTTGTAATAATTCTAATTGCTCTTTACTTAATTGCTTTGACATTTGATTATATTTTATTTATTAAACTTAACACAAATATAAGAATATTTTTCTTATGATTCCAATGCTTTTATTCTTGCCTCTAAAGATTCTATTTTAGATATAGCCTCTTGTAATGCTCCTGTTAATAAAGGAACTATTTTTGATTGATCAATTGATTGATACTCAGGATTACCTTCAAAATCTAATCCGTCTTTTTCCCCTGTAATAGCTTCTGGAATAATATCAGAAACTTCATGAGCTATAAATCCATCAACTGTAATGGTTGCGCCTCTACTAACATCTTGATTAATAAAATTAAACTTAGATGGCTTTAACTCCTTCAATCTGTCTATTGAGCCAGTCATAGGTACAATATTCTCCTTTAATCTATAATCAGAAGATGTATTATAAGACGTGCTTGAAGTACCGTTTTGAGTTATAGTACCCACAGTAGATCCAGAGCTACTGTAAAATCTCATAAATGTAGTTCCAACAGTTGGGTTTTTAATAGATATACCAGCATTTCCATATCTTGGCCCATTAACAAATATACCATGCGAGCCATAAGGCGAACCTGTTGTAGAGTTATATATTTGTAAACCTATTGAATTTGAGTTTCCAGTAGGGCCTTGTATTTGCAAAGCTCCATTATTAAATGTAGATCCACTGTAGTTTATACCTAAAACATTAGTGCTTGAGTTCCAATATAAAGTATCAGATGATTGAGTTCGAGTACCTGTAAAGAAAGCTACTCTTCCGCTTGTTCCAGAGCCTGTTATAGCTCCTGCGTTTGATAAAAACTGAGATGGTGTTTGCGTTCTTTGGAATCTCGCAACTGTAGAACTCGCTGAGTCAGTATAAATAGGTATATAAGTAGCATTTGTTGTCACTCCACTGGTAATAATCCGATACAAACTATTTACTTTTATATCACCGTAAATACCTTCTTCTACGTTTGTTAATGTTAATGCTGAACCAACTGCCATTTCCATTTCGCCGCTTGTTGCTTGAATCCAATTCCATTGATCACCATCATCATCAAATGTAATTTTATTGTCTTCCTCTAAATTTATTGGCCCACTATTAAATGTGTTTCCAGAGTTAGACATCGTACCATTTGATTGTATTGAAAATCGAGTATTACCTCCATCTTTTACCCTAAAATTATCTCCAAAATATATATTAGTATCAGAATTTAATGATAAAGCTGCGTTTGAAATTTCAACATTATTACTGCTATCTAACGTAATTAATGTTCTCGCTGCACCACTTGTGTCTGTTCCTAAATAATCACCATTGTTTGGTATTATATAATTACCTGAAGACAATCTATTGGTTGCAGTGGTAAATGTTAAATCTGCATCAGATGTTAAGGCTGAACTACTACTCCAAAAAGCTACACGAGTACTTGCTCCAGTACCTGTTACAGTTCCTGAACCTGAGTTTGCATCCACATATGCTTTTGTAGCTGCGTCTTGAGCTAAAGTTGGATCAGCAACATCAAGGATTTTATTTCCCCCCATGTCGATAGTGGTTGTAGCATCTCCAAATCTATCCAAAGGTATTGATTGTAGTCTAAGGTTTTTAACTTCTCCAAATGAAAGTCCAGGGTTAGACTCTGCGGCTAATATATATGGAGTATAAGGTTTATTGTTAACAGCAGCTGAAATAGCGTTAGCTCCAAATATTAAGTTATCAGTATCCCCAGAGTCGTAGTTTACAGAAACAGTGGCAGTTGCACTTGATCCATTTGTGACCTTTATACCTGTTCCTTCGCTAATAGTTTGTACACCACTACTGTAACCGTCTACATAAGCGGTTGTAGCTATTTTAGTACTATTATTACCTTGTGATTGTGTTACTCCTGTAGTGGCAGTGTTTATTGTACCATTTAAGTCACCTAAAAATGTTGTTGCATATACCGATGACCATTTACTGGTACTCGTACCAAGCGCCATTGTATTATTGGTGTTTGGTCTAAAACCACCACTATATATATTTCCTATAGAAGTACTACTTGCTGTGAATGCTATTTTACTTGCCTCAAATGTAATCTCGTTTACACCAGAAACACCACCAATGTCTAAACCATCATAGTATATACTTGTTATACCTGTCTGAGCAGGCGTTACAGCAATATCATCAGCATTGACAGTTATACCTGTTCCAGCTCCTGCGTTTAAAGTAACAGATGCTGAGGTACCACCACCTGTTAAACCATCACCAGCTCCAACGGATGTTACTCCAGAAGAAGAGCTTGTTCCAGCTCCTATGAG